>Ga0208034_1000014_pt1 | contig 277052 bp, 237 predicted proteins | sample June2015DPH_8_10_FD_184699 | JGI IMG/M metagenome (GOLD analysis project Ga0208034, IMG submission 184699) | Peatland microbial communities from SPRUCE experiment site at the Marcell Experimental Forest, Minnesota, USA - June2015DPH_8_100... | ecosystem: Environmental > Terrestrial > Soil >... | reverse complement strand
TGGACGGCGTGGTCGTATTGGATCTTAGCGGGCGAATCACCCTGGGCGAGGGCAGCGTGCAACTGCGCGAAGCCGTGCGCGGCCTGATCGGCAAGGGAAAGAAGAAGATCCTGCTCAACATGGGAGATGTAAACTACATCGACAGCTCAGGGCTGGGCGAGCTGGTGAGCGCCTATACCACGGCCAAGAATCAGCAGGCCGAGGTCAAGCTGCTGAAGCTGACCAAGAAGGTGCACGATCTGCTGCAGCTGACCAAGCTGTACACCGTTTTCGATATCAAGGACGACGAGGCCAGCGCCATCGCCTCCTTCAAGTAAACGAACGGGGCAGGTGCCCAGTTGGAACCAATAAAAAAGGCCATTCCGCGGCGCGGGATGGCCTTTTTTGTGTCTGATTGTTAGTCCAGCCGGCTTCAAACCATCATGGAGGCCGGTTCCGGAATGTGGATCTCCGGCATGGCAGCCGCTGCCGGCTGCGGCGCGTGGGGATGAGCGCAACAGGTAAGCCGGTGGACAAAGTGGTAGGGCGGCCATGGGCCGGAGAGCTGCATCTGATACTCCCGCATGGCGGCGCACGTCGTGGAGTATTTGCTCAGATAGCGTTCCACGCACTTGCGCTCGATCAGGTGGGCGATATCGAGCGTCATCTTGCATTTATCGGTCAACCGGCAGCTAACCTCCTCGTCCAGAGGCTGGAAGAGCCGGTGCATCTGAAAGCTGACGGCGCGGGCGCGGGTCTGGCGCTCACGTTGCCGTGTGGCATTCTCGCGCAGGTTGGTGAAATATTCCCTGCTTGCGCCATCGACCGGCAGACGCTTATTGGCGGCATGGCCCCCGCAGTCGTCCACCAGAATTTTCAGGTGCATCTCGGCCTTGCCGCGCAGCTTGTCGATGTGGCCGAGGAACTGGCGCTGATTGGAGCGAATGGACTTGCGCAGGCTCTCATCGTCGTGGAAGACGGTTCCGAAGCGGAAGGGCAGCACGGTGGAGTGCTGGAAACAGTCCGCAATGACCCGGGCGTGGTCCACTCCGGATTTCTGGTTGAGGGCTTCGGTGGGGTTGTGTTCGCTGACGACGACAGCCAGTTCGCTGGCGGGGTAAAGAAAAACCTGGTTTCCGCTGACTCCGAGGACCGATTCCATCGGAATAGGTTTGCGATGACGTGCTAATTCAGGAAATGCTTGCTTTTCACCGATGCAGTAGGCATACCAAGCCATGAGAAGTCACTCCGTCTGCGTGCGCCGGAAAACGCTACTCGCTGGTAAAGCTCTGGGAGCAGATAAACAACAGCATAGAAGGCAAAACAGCCGGGAAGATGGCAAATAATCCCGAACATCTACCATGATAGTAGCCCTGTAAGAATACGCAGGCAATGTTCCCCATCACAGAGCCGGGTGAAAGGACGCCGGCCCCTTAAGTCTATGTTTATGTAAGCAAAATATCAGTTGATAGCACCAATATTCGTTCTTTTATGAGTACCGTACATTTTGTTAGTCGGCCGGAGTATACTTTGGCCGAGCCGGAAAACCGCTATAAACTTCCGGCTAATTATCCTTGGGAATGCTGTGAGCTCCCCCGGTTCCAGCCCCGTGGTTGAATCCGGACAGGCTTCCCCAGCAATGCCGGTTGTCCCAGGATAGTTTAGCGTCTAATCCGGCCTCACCATCAAGACAGGGGAGATTCAACACTGGATACGTTCGATGAGCGGCGCCAGGTCAGGAATGTCCCCAACATGGAGGATCAAGATGTACTTTTGCACTCTGCGTATCAGAAATATAGTCCGGCGCGGATCCCGCGCAGCTTTGACCCTGTTGGGATTGGCCTGCTTCCTTGGCCTTTCTCTCCAACTCGCACTCTCCCAGGTAAATAAACCCACAGTCTCCCAGGTAAACATGAGGGCTGCCTCTGGCGGCCAAGTCAACTTTCCCGTCAGCATGATTCCCAAGATTCCCGCCACACTGCCTACGGTGAAATTGACCGCACAGGCTCCGCCGGAGGCGTTCCTTCGCGAGACGCTCTCCAGGAAGGGCGTGGATCTAAAGCTCATCCAGCCACTGTCCCGCACTCCGCTTCTATCGACCAAGACTGCACCGGCCCAGCTGGTAGGGGTCGTCGAGCAGAATACGTTGCATGCCTACTGGAATCAGCAGACAGGCGAGGCGGAGATTCTGCCTCAGATTGAAAATATCAGAGGCATACGGTTCGCCGGGGCGGGAGACGCTCATCTGCCACAGGCAGTGACGCTTGCGCGGCAGACGTTCGCGCGCGCCGACTTTTTCCCCAAGGACGCCACACAGTTCACAGTTGGAGAGGCGCGGCCTCTGGTGGGTAGCATAGCCGAGCAGAGCGCGGCCGGCGGCGTGCCTAAGATTTCCGAAACCCAACTCTTCCTGACCTATGTTCCCGTCACCCGCACGGTACAGGGGTACTCGGTGTTTGGCTCCGGGTCGCGGGCAGCTATCGCGGTTGGCCCGGAAGGCAACATCCAAGGCGTCGTGCGGCGCTGGAAAAGTGGGAGCCTTTCCGCGAATCTGACCGAGAGGCGTAGCGCGGCGCAGATTCATGACGAAATTGTCAAGCGGCTGACGCCGATGACGTCAATTTGGGATGTCTCGGTGCAAGGCGTCGAGATTGCTTATTACGATAACGGCGGCGACACGATGATTCCCGTGATTCGCACGATCGTCAAGCTGCATCCGCACACATCAACAGGGGCGAATGCGGCAGTGACAGCCACTGACGACTGGGAGGCCATATATTTGGCCTACGGCGGTGGAAGCCTGCCCGCCGAGCTCACGCCGGGAGCGGGACCACAGCCGGGAGCGGCGCCCAAACAGAATGCTTCCATCGAGCATGCCGAGGTTGCAGAGGGCGATCCGATCGTCGGCATGTACGTGGTACGCGATGCTCCGGCGGCCTCGGGCGGCTCCGGCGAATCCGCGGGATTTGTGGCAGAATCCAACGGTTTCTGGAGTGGGCTGGAGAGCTCGAGCGGCGCCCATCAATTCACTCTGGCGCAATACTACTGGGCGATTCCCCAGCTTTACACCACGTGGGAAGCCTCCTATGTGAACAACGTGAATATCGCTCTTACCGAAGCGCACGGCGCGAACTGGTTGTTTACCACGGAGTCCAACTGCTGCGATGTGGTGAATATCGCCACGATTCCAGCCAGCGAGGGCTATGGCGCGGCCAATCATGGCAAGCTGGACTATTGGATCATCCATTCCTGCGACGTGGTTCCTTCGGCGGCAGATGTCACCAACTGGTATGGCGCCTGGTGGAATATCTTCAAGGGCCTTCACGCCGTGATGGGTGCACGCACTTCGATGATGTTCGACGGCGGCGCGGTGAACAAGCAAGTCGGCCAGAGCATTGGCAATGGCGCAGGGGTGGTTCCTTCGTGGTTCAATGCCACCATGAGCTATGCGCATAGCCAAAACTCTTCATTAGACCGGCCATCCGCCGTGATGGTCTGCGGACATTGGGGCGACACGGCCTACAATACGACCCCGCTGCCCGCCGCCACCTGCCTGCAGAATTTCTGGCAGCCCAACTGACATACTTTTACTATGATGTTCTGCTCCGGCGCGCTGACTTGGCGCGCCGGAGTTTTTTTCACCTAATGTAAACTCGATTTACATCTGCTGCTTGTGAAATTCCCGATCCCGGTTATTCTGTTAGCTGAGGTAGACGCCGGTTTAACCTGGCCGGTTCGATTGCTCGCAGGAGGAACGCTTGAAACCCGCACTAACCCGTACGCTACGCAATCTGCAACACAACATTCTGGCCGGCATCATCACCATTGGGCCCCTGGCCATTACCATCCTGATCTTCAAGTTTCTTCTCGATGAGCTGGCCAAGGCCGGCATGCCGGTTATCGAGCTGCTGGCAGCGATTTTTCCGGAGAACTGGCTCCACCATCCGGTAATGCAGCCGATCCTGGCCATCGTACTGACCCTGGTAATGCTCTACGTTTTGGGCCGGGTCACGCACCTGGTAATCGGCCGCCAGGCCTTCGAACTCTTCGAGGCTCTATTGGAGCGGCTGCCGTTTGTGGCTAAGATCTATACGTCGGTGCGCCAGTTGATAGACAGCATGATGGCCAAGAAGGAGGCCAGCCAGCGGGTGGTGCTGGTGGACTTTCCCATTGCCGGCCAGAAATCCATCGGGTTCCTGACTCGCACCCTGACCGACGAGACCACCGGCGAAGTACTGGCCGCGGTACTGCTGCCCAACGCTATCAACCCGACATCGGCTTTCTTGCAGATTCTGCCTATCACAAAAGTAACGGATACGAACCTTACCATGGAGCAGGCGATGAGTATGATCATGACCGGCGGAGCGGTGGGGCCGGAGAGTATCCGCTTCACTCAGCCAGCGATTGGGACTTCAAAAGAAGCTAAGCAGCCCGCGCTCTCGGCTTGAGCCTGCGGAGGGATTTGTTTTAGCGGTAACCCATGATTAGCCGGCCGGCTCGTCCACAATCAGCACCTCTTTGGCGTGACCGCTTTCGGCGGCCACTTTGCGCAGGCTGACGTGCTCAAAGCGCGCCCAGACGAGGCCTACGGGCGCGATGCTCAGAAAGGAGACCGCCAGCAGCGTGGCGGCGCAGGCGGTGGCGGGCTCAGCTGCCACGCCAAAGAAGCCGGACATGGCTGCAGCCACCACGCCAATCTGCGTGAACCAGCCCAGCACCGGCAGTTGAAATCCGCTGACCGCCATGCCGGAAGCCATCAACAACATGCATTTGGCCAGCGTCAGTTCCTTCAGTTGCGGGCTGGCGACAAAAGCCGTGATGATTTCGAAATAGGCCAGGGTAATCAGCCCCCACATCGCCAGCGAGAGCGACGAGGTGATGGCAAAGTCGGAGAAAGAACGCAACGTGTCGAGGCCGGCGCGAAAGGCGCGAATTTTATCGCCAATGGCGTGTCCCAGGCCTTTGGAGATAAGGCCAAAGGCGTCTTGCAGAACCATCGCCACCGCTCCACCAGTGAATCGCACGAGCACAAGAAACAGTGCTCCGGCTACGGTGGTGATCAGCGCCCAATAACTGACTTTCTTCATCACTTCAGGGTTGGGCATAGTATTTGGCCCGCCGAACCATGCGGTAAGCAGAATAGTTGCGGAAAAGATCAGAGCCATCGAGCCGGCGTCGAAGAGGCGCTCGACGATGTAAACGGCGAGCTGGTTGCTGAGCGGCAGGCCGGTCTTCTTGGATACCAGGTAGGGCCGCACGGGATCGGCGATGCGGCCAATGAGCGCCACCGCGGTGAAGCCGATGACCTGCGTTCCCAGCAGCGAAAACAGCGGCACTTTTTTGATGTGGCGGAGCAGCAGCGCCCAGCGCACCGCGCGAAATGCGTAGCAGACATAGATGCAGGCGAAGGCGATGCCGATCTTGCGCCAGTCGGCCAGCTTGAGTTGGGAGAAAAAGACGCCAAAATCAAAATGAATCCTGTCGCGCCCCCAAACAACCAGCGCAACCAGCGCCAGAAACACCACCGCACACAGAATCAACTCACGTTTCTTCAAGACTTCTCCGTTCACTAAAACATGAATCAATGTTTAATCTAGTTTCTCACCTTTACATGAAGATAATGTTAGCGGCCAGGTTTTCCCTACTTTGGCTGCGCGGATGCCGTAGCTTGCCGGGCTTGCGCAGCCGCTCGTTTTGCCTCGGCTTCGCGCGCCAGCACGCGGCGGTTGAATTCGTGAATCACGCGCGCCACATAAGCTCGTGTCTCGCGATAGGGGGGAATGCCGTGGTATTTGTCGACAGCCTCCGGGCCGGCGTTATAAGCCGCCAGAGCCAGCGCCAGATTGTCATGATAGCGGGTGAGCAGCGCATCCAAATAAGTTGCCCCGCCGCGCACGTTCTCATCCGGCTTGAAGCTGTCTGCGACGCCCATCTCTTTGGCGGTTGCGGGCATCAGTTGCGTCAGTCCACGGGCGCCGGCGCGGCTCACGGCTCGGGTGTCCCCGCCGCTCTCGGTCTTCACCAGGCTGGCCAGCAGGTCCACGTCGAGATTGTGCTCGTTGCCGGCCCTGGTGAGCATCTCGCGCAGATCGGCAGGAGAAAGCCTGGCGTCGTGACGAGAACGCTGGCTGGCTGCGGACGGATTAGAGATTGTGTCGGATTTGGGAGCGGGCGGCGTGTCGGGCAGTTTTTCGATCTCGGCGATCTCCTCTGCGCGGAACTCGATGTAGTTGTCCTCGCCGGCGCTGAGGTAGAGGCGTGTGCGGCCCTCGATTTCAGCGTGGTGATCGCAGCGCATCTCGAATCCATTACGCAGGGTGATGCGCTCGGCTGCCTTGGCGAATGGGGAGAAGGCTGTCAAAACCGCAATGATCCCTGCCGAGATAGTGAATAATCCGCGCATCAACTGTTTGCTCAAATCAATCTACTCTCACTTTGGCACGTTTGGCGATGGCGGCTTCCAGCACCACGGCCACGCCGTCCTCGTTGTTGGGCGGGGCCTGCTTCCAGCCGCGAGTCTTGGCCAGCGTCCGCAGCTCCTGCGCCGCATTGCCCATTATCACGCCCTGCCCGGCCCACTCCAGCATATCCACATCGTTCCAGTTGTCGCCGATGGCCATGGTCTCTTTGCGGTCTACGCCCAGCATAGCAGCGAGTTGCTGGAGCGCCGAAGCCTTCGATACTCCCCGCGGCAGCAGGTCCAGAATGGATACATCACGCGCTGGATACTCTGTCCGCACACATTCGCATTGGCCAGCCCACTCGCTGGCTTTGAGCGCCTGCTCGGCCTGGCGCATCGCGCTCACTCCGCCGCAAACCATGCCTTGAATGGGGTCTTCGCCGTCTACCAGCGCATCTTCCAGCGGCTTGACCACTTCGATGGCGTTGCGATTGGCCTCGACCCACAACGCGATGCGTCCGTTTGCCTGTTCCAAATCTTCGAGGACCAGCTCACCACGGCCGGGACGGTCAAAGGTGAAGACCAGGGCCCCGAAAGGCCGGAGTAACTGGCAGAGTCCGCGCGCGATGCGCGACTCGAGATGGCAGCGGGCCAAAGAATCTCCGGCCAAAGTGCGGATCGCTGCTCCATTGGACGTGATGAGGGGCGTATCCGCTCTGAGGCCGAATCCTTCGAGCAGCGGAGTGGTGTAGGCCGTGCGGCGTCCGGTGGCGATGGCCACGGTGATGCCCGCCTCTTGCGCGGCCTTGAGCGCCCGCGCCGTGCGTGGACTGATGACCTGCGCAAAGGTGGGCAGTAGCGTGCCGTCCATGTCGATGGCCACCAGCCGAACGGGAGGGTGCATAGCTCCAGTGTAGCTTGTGCGAAGAAGCGGCTGAATCCGGTAATCTTGAAGCTATGAAACGGATTTGCAGCCAGTGCCGTGCAGTGCTCGGCGAAAAGACTGTGGCGGATTGGTGTCCGGCCTGCGGCGGAGCGCTGGTCGAACGGACCAGCTTGCCTGTTACCGATCAGTCCGGTGCGCCTGTGGCCGAGGTCGATCATCGCGGCATCGTGCTGCCCCGGCGTCATGCGGTTGGCGGGATTATTACGCCGCAGTGAATCCCAGATCTGAGAATCGAGACCTAGGTCACCCGACTATGACTGACGACAGGTAAAAAGCAGCGCAATATACATAATCGTCAACACCGCGACAATCACAGAACAAACTAGTACCGATGACGTATTATTGAGCGGGAAAGCCCTCACTGCAAGGGCAACCCAAGTTAAAGCAGTAAAATCGCTCAGGGCAATCGCGAGCTTTGAAACCGAAAATGGACAGGCTCCCCATAACCCTTTGCGTTTTATTGGCTCCCGATTCGCGAACAAGGGCACGCCAAGCACTTCATTTTCGACGCTTTCGACCTTTGCCTCCCAAGCCTCGTACCAATACTTGCTCCCACGATTCTGTAGCGTCCACGCAATACTGCATAAAAGACCGAAGCAGGCCACAAGAAATGCAAGATCGCCTTTGCTAGCTGATTGCGAGTAGGCAACAAAGGCAGCGGCGATAAACCCCCAAAAGAAGATAGACCGGTGCCAAAATCTCTCGACTTCGAATTTTCGGACATCTGCCGCATATTCGAGGATTCGTTGCTTTTGTTCCGGACTTGTCTTAGAAACGTCAAGGGGCTGACGTGGAATCGACATGGCTTTCCTCCGAGCCGATTATAGTCAATGAATTTCATGTAGACAATCTAACGCTGTCATCTATTCTCGTTATTCATAGCGTAATGCCTCAGCCGGCAAAATCCGCGAGGCAGCCGACGATGGATACAGCGTGGCCAGCAGCGAAATCCCGATAGATACAACCGAGACAATAATGCCATCGAGCGGACGCGGGGCAAAGGGCAGCGTGTCGATGGAATACACTTCGGCGGACAAGTGGATGAAGTGATAGTGTCCGCCGGCCCATGCGGTGAGATAGCCGAGCACCAATCCAAGAGCCGTGCCGATGATGCTGATGAGGAAGCCTTGCAGCAGGAAGATGCGGCGGACCTGCGCGGGCTGAACGCCGAAGCTCATCATGACGGCGATGTCGCGCGTCTTTTCCATCACCATCATGGTGAGAGCGATGAGGATGTTGAGCGCGGCGACGATCACGATAAGCGCGATGATGATGAAGGTGACCACCTGCTCCAGCTTGAGGGCGCGGAAGAGCTCGCGGTTCTGTTCCATCCAGTTGGAGGTCATGAAGCCGCGTCCGGCCTCGTGCTCGATGGCGCGGCCGATAGCGGGAGCGCGGTCCAGGTCGTCCACCTTGAAGCTGATGACGGAGAGCAGGTCGGGCTCGCTGAAGAGGCGCTGGGCCTCCGAGAGGCGCATGAAGGCCATGCCAGAGTCGTACTGATAAAAGCCTGACTGGAAGATGGCGGCGACGCGGAAGCGCTGGTATTTGGGCGCGAGGCCGAGCGGAGTGAGTTCGCCCTGCGGGCTGGTGACGAGGACGCTGTCGCCCACTTGCGCTCCGATGGTTTCAGCCAGATTTTTGCCTAACACCAGAGCCGGGTATGGGGCGTTGATCCAGCCTTCACCGGGAACCTGTTGCGCGACCTTGTTGCGCGCCTCCGGTTCAAGGTCTTTAGCCGAGCCGGAGGTGATGGTGCCGAGCAGGCTGCTGACCGTCCGCTCCTGAGCGGGGATGATGCCCTTGATGAGAGCGAAGCCGGCGCGGGGGCCGCGCGAGACGAGCACCTGTCCGTAGATTCCCGGCGCGGCGGCAGTGACGTGGGGAACGCGGCGCAGGCGGGCAAGCAGAGGCTGCCAGTCGCGAATGCCGTCCGACTCGATGCGCATCAGGTCCACGTGGGCCGAGACACCGAGCAGACGCCCCTGGAGGTCTTGCCGCATGCCGTTGGTGATGGCCAGGGCGATGATGAGCGCAGCCACACCCGCGGCCACGCCCGCGATGGAGATGATGGTGACTACGCCCACCACGGCCTGTCGCCGCTTGGCCTTGAGATACCGGGATGCAACGTACAGCTCGAAGAGCATTGAATCTATTCTACTTGCGCGCCTGCTTGTCCTGGCTTACTTCTCTAGTCCATTGCATCGAAGAGAGCGTTGATGGCGCATGGAAGTAATCTGCAAGGACTTGCATCCAGGCCCGTCGCTGTCCATTGACAGCAAAGCTGGCACCTCGGATACCCCCACCCCTACTTTGGACGCAAAGTCGTTGTTTTCTTGAGGTTACAAACGGGGTTGCGCTGTAAAATCGTCAAAACAAAGGAGTTCCATGCAAAGTCGTCCAGAATAAGGAGTTACGGGACGTTTTGGCCTCTGCCGATAGCTTCCGGATGGCAGACGGTGCGACAAGGAACGCCGGGACGATGATTTGAAGGAAGACTTCTCGAGCGGAACCAGAGTAACTGTGTCCTTTTAAGTGTCATGCAAGGTCGCCACTCCCTGTTGGTCGCGTCGACTTGAATGCTGTGGTTTCGGGATACATCGACTCTGGTTCCGCTATAAGGATCATTGTGCGACAAAGTGGGGAAATTATCTGCAAAACAGTGGTTAGTGATCAGTGGTCAGTGATCAGTTACTCAGCTATCATTCGTGAGGAGACGGCTATGGCGCGTGATCCAATCCATCCGGGCAAGTTTCTGGCCGACGAACTTGATGCCCTGGGCATAAGCGTCCCCGAAGTGGCCTCGGTCTTGCACGTTCCGGCCAACAGGATTTATCAGCTTCTGAAGGGGCAGCGGGCCTTGACCGCTGATACAGCATTGCGCTTGAGCCAATGGCTTGGCACCTCGGCGGAGATGTGGCTCAATCTGCAAAAGCTCTACGAGTTGCGCCTTGCCGAGCAGAAGGCCGGCAAGAATAAGAGCACGATCATTCGGCGGGAAGCAGCACAGGCGGCTTGGCTATTTGGATTCCTGATAGACGAGCACGCGCGCTCTCCTACTCTTGCCGCAAAGAACGCGTCAAGAATGGCGCTCCCACACTTTTGTAGTTAATCCAGGAGTGGGCCACCCGCCACTCTACATTTTGGCTCCGTGTCGCGACAGTAATGCCTTCACTTCGTTGTGGACAAACGGCGGCATATTTAGCAACGGCGTACCACCGATGTTGTCCCTATGATTGACCTCCGCCTTGTTGGCGAGGAGCAATTCCACCACCTCTATGTGGCCATCGTGCGATGCCGGGAATAAAGGCGTCTGGCCGTTGATGTCCATAGGATTGACGTTCGCTTTGTGGGTGAGCAGCAATTTCACCACTTCCTTTTTCCCCTGGTGTGCCGCCACGTGCAGGGGGGTTACCCCGTTCTTGTCGCTGACGTTGACGTCCGCCCCATTGGCGATCAGAAGTTCCACCACTTCCTTATTCCCGCAGTACGCCGCAGGATGCAAAGGCGTTCTGCCCCTGTTTTCCTTCGCATTGACGTCGGCTTTGCTGGCCAGCAGCAATTCCACAATCTCTTTATTGCCGTTATTCGCCGCCCAATGCAATGGCGTGTTGCCTTGGGCATCTTTGGCGTCGGAGTTGGCCTTCTTCGTCAAAAGCAATTCCACCACATCTCTGTGACCCTTCCTCGCCGCCACGAGCAAAGGTGCTTCGCCGTCGTTGGCCTTGGTGTTCACGTCGGCATGAGCAGCCAGCAGCAGCTCCGCTATATCTTTGCGCCCATTGGCTGCCGCCATGTGTAAAGGCGTGGTGCCGTTGTCTTCCTTGGCGTCGACCTCGGCATGGTTGGCAAGCAACAGCTCTATCACATCCCTATTGTTTCCGTTGGCAGCAAAATGCAAAGGCGTTAGGCCCTTGCTCCGTGCGTTGACATCGGCTTTATTCACCAGCAGCAATTCAGTCACTTCCCTATGGCCTTTCACCGCCGCCATGTGCAAGGCTGTCATTCGTTCGTCGTCCCTGGCGAAAACCAGGCTAGGTTTACCCTTGAGCAACGCCTGGGCCATTTCCGCGTCGCCACTTAGGGCCGCCGCAAATAAGGGGCGCGCCTCTTCGATTGTCGGCAACTGCGGCGTGGTAGGAATTCTCGACGGCTGGGGTGGTGGAGTTGGTATAGGCCGGATGGCCTTCGGCGCTTCCTTGACGCCAAAGATTTTCCCAAAAAAGCTCATATTTCCCTCCCTCTTGTGCTATTTCGTATGAGAACAATATCAATATAACGCATCACATCGCATTCGATTCGCAGCAGTGGCTCTCTTTCTCTTCGCAAGTGCAAAGTACGCATGTAAAGTGCAGCCTAACTACGTCAGAAGGAGCGATGGAGGAATTTGTTTGATTTCCACGTTTCTGCGAGCGCGATTAAGACTATACCGCAAATCCTTTGCCGATCTTCACTATTTCAGGTTTCAATGCCGGAAATGCCGCATGCCGGTGAAGACCATGGCCATGCCCAGCTTGTCTGCGGCGGCGATGACTTCTTCGTCGCGCACCGAGCCTCCAGGCTGGATGACGGCTGTGGCTCCGGCGGCGGCTACAGCTTCAAGGCCGTCGGGGAAAGGGAAGAAGGCGTCGGAGGCGGCGACGCAGCCCTTGAGCGGGAGGACGGCCTTCATCGCTCCGAAGCGGGCGGCGTCCACGCGGCTCATCTGGCCCGCGCCGACGCCGAGGGTCTGGCCGTCGCGGGCATAGACGATGGCGTTGGACTTGACGTGTTTGCAAACGCGCCAGGCGAAGAGCAGGCCGCGCAACTCCTCGGCGGTGGGCGGACGCCAGGTGACGATCTTCAGGCCGGGGTCGAGCGCTGTCGCATTGATGCGGCCGGTGTCTGCGTCCTGCATCAGCAGCCCACCTGACACGTGCTTGACGACCGGACGCGGCGGTGCGGCGTGGACTTCAACCAAGCGCAGATTCTTTTTGGCGGCGAAGCGCTCGCGTGCCTCGGCGGTGAAGCCGGGGGCGGCGATGGCCTCGACGAATAGCTTGGCGATCTCTGCGGCGGCATCACCGTCCACGACGCGGTTGATGCCGATGACCCCGCCATAGGCCGAAACCGGGTCGCAGGCCAGCGCCTTGAGATAGGCTTCGAGGATGGTGGAGCCGGTGGCCGCGCCGCAGGGGTTGGTGTGCTTGACGATGATAACGGCGGCCGGATCAGAGTCGCCGGATGGAAACTCCTGCGCCAGCTCCCAGCAAGCGTCCAGATCGACGATGTTGTTGTAGCTGAGCTCCTTGCCCTGCAGTTGCCGAGCGCCGGCGATTCCCTGCCCTGAGCCGTCGGCATAAAGCGCGGCGCGCTGGTGGGGATTTTCGCCGTAGCGTAACGTTTGCGCCAGCGGGAGGTTGATGCGCAGGGTTGAGGGCAGGCTATTCGTATCGAGTGTAGCGGGCAAGGACGGTTCAGGCGCCTCCGATAGTTGGTCGAGTGTGTTGGCGATGGTGGAATCGTATGCCGCAGTGAGTGCGAAGGCCTGACGCGCCAGCCGCCAGCGAGTCTCGCGGCTCAACGCGCCGCCGTTGGCCTTCAGTTCTTCAATGAGGGCGGGATAATCGGCGACGCGTGTCACAATGGCCACATCTTCAAAGTTCTTGGCGGCTGAGCGGACCATCGAAGGGCCACCGATATCGATGTTCTCGATGAGATGGCTGAAGGGGACGCCGGACTGAGCGGCGGTCTTCTCGAATGCATAGAGGTTGACCACCACCATGTCGATAGGCTGGATGCCATGCTCGGCCACGGCGGCCTCGTGCTCCTTGTTGCCGCGGATGTAGAGCAAGCCGCCATGGACGCGCGGGTGCAGGGTCTTGATGCGGCCATCGAGCATCTCCGGAAAGCCGGTCAAGTCGCTGATGTCCCTAACGGCCAGGCCAGCCTCGCGGAGCGCCCGAGCCGTTCCGCCAGTGGAGACCAGTTCCACGCCAAAGCCGGCCAGCGCCTGGGCAAACTCCACCAAACCGGTCTTGTCGGTAACGCTGAGCAACGCCCGCCGAATCCGCTTTTCCACACTCACTGTTCGACTCCTTATTTATGGTTTTGCCAAGCTCCAGAGTACATCGAATCACATGGTAAGGAGAAAAAACCATAATGGCACAACGATGTATTGCTCGCAGATTTGCGGTCCTCATGCTGCGAGGTTGCTGGAAATGCATTAAAGTTGAGAGATGGGAAGTTTTTCTCCCCCTCCTGCCAATCCGGAGTATCTCCGTTCAGAGGCCGGTTTCAATCCGCCTCCACCGCCCCCGGTTCGCCGGCGGCGTCCCTCGTGGTCTTACGCGCCGGCAACATACGTGCTGGTGGGCATCAACTGCCTGATTTTTCTGGTGATGCTCGCGCATCACGTTAGCGCGTCCAGCCCCAATCTCGATCAGCTGATGTACTGGGGCGCCGACAACGCCGGCAACGTATTGGTCAAGGGAGAGTGGTGGCGCATCGTCACAGCCATGTTCGTGCACGTGGGTTGGATTCACCTGCTGTGCAACATGTGGTGCCTGTGGAACCTGGGATTGCTGGCCGAGCCGATGCTAGGATCGGCTGGGGTCGTGGCCGTCTATATCCTGACAGGCGCGGCGGGCAACCTGCTGTCCACATTTGCCAACTGGTGGTGGTTTAACGCCGATTGGGTGAAGTATCACGATTTGGCCGCGTTTCCGGCCGGCGCGGGCGCATCGGGAGCGGTCTTCGGCATCGCCGGAGTGCTGATTATCCTGCTCAAGTCGAAGTGGCTGCCGGTGCCTCCCAAGGAACTGCACAAGCTGCGCAGGTCGGTGATCCTCTTTGCCGCCATCAACCTGGTAATCGGCTTTACCATCAGCCTGGGCGTCGTGGTGAGGCATACCGGGGTGAGCATCGACAATATGGCTCACCTGGGCGGCTTCATGTGCGGCATGATCTACGCGGCTCCGATGGTGCCACGGATTGGCGCACCTCGCGATCTGTTTGTCTTTCGCCGCCGTGCAGCCACGGTGATGGTAGTGATGATACTGGTGCTGTTCGGCTTCTACCTGGCCCAGTTGCCGCGGTAAGGCGCTGCTCCAACTTAATACATTCTGTGCAACAATAACTTTCGTAAACTGGACGTCTCATTTCCATCTCAGGAGGCAGACCATGGAACGCCGCGATTTCCTCAAGCAGGCCGCCATAGCCACTGCTGCAGCAGCATGCACCAGCCAGGCCAAAGCGTCGAGCGCGACGCCCACCAGCCCAATCGCCCGCCGCACACTGGGCAAGACCGGCGAGCAACTCTCCATCATCGGTTTCGGCGGGATTTTAGTGATGAACGAGGAGACCGGCAAAGCCTCCACCATCGTGGCCGAGGCCGTGGATCGCGGCATCAACTACTTTGATGTTGCGCCCAGCTATGGAAACGCACAGGAACGGCTGGGGCCTGCCCTGGCGCCTTATCGCAACAAAAGCTTTCTGGCTTGCAAGACCGACGGCCGCTTGAAGGACGACTCGCGCGCAGACCTCGAACAGTCGCTCAAACTGCTCAAGACCGACCACCTGGACCTCTACCAGTTCCACGCGCTGACGAAAATGGCGGACCTGGACAAGGTGCTTGGCCCCGGAGGCGCCATCGAGACCATGGAGGCGGCCAAAAAAGAAGGCAAGATTCGCTACATCGGCTTCTCTGTCCACTCGGCGGAGACTGCGCTGGCCGCCATGGACCGGTACAACTTCGACACCATTCTTTTTCCCCTCAACTGGGTTCTCTTCAGCCAGGCCAACTTTGGCCCGCAGATTCTCAAGCGGGCACAAGAAAAGAAGATGGGCATACTGGCCTTGAAGTCCATGGCCAAGACGGTGTGGCCTGCTGAGCAGAAGCACAACCATCCCGAGCCCAAGTGCTGGTATCAGCCGGCGGCCTTCCCGGATGAAGCCTTACTCGGCCTGCGCTGGACATTGGGCCACCCCATCACCGCGGCCATTCCGCCGGGAGACGAACGCTACTTCCGCCTTGCGATGGACGTGGCGCAGAGTTACAAGCCTCTGAATGAAACTGAAGAACAGGCATTGCTGACGGGTGCGAAGGGCGCCGAGCCCATTTTCCATCTGGGCAACGACGTATAAATGTCGCTCTACGGCTGGCTGACTACCGCGTAGCCGTGTTGGCGAACTTCTTTACCATGGCCAGGAGCAGCTTGCGGTCGCTCTCGTTCAGGTTGGTGGAGTAGCGGCGGATCTGGTTGAGAAAGCGCAGCTCCTCGTCGGAGAGCTTTTGCAGGTTCGGCTGGCGGCCCACCGCGTCGTCGGAAAAGAACTGGGTAATCGGCAGGTCGAGGGCCCGCGCAATCTTCGACAATGTGTCCAGTGAGGGCACTGTATGGCCGTTCTCCACGCGCGAGAGATAGCATCGCAACAAGCCGGTCTTCTTTTCTATGTCTCCCTGGGAAAGCCCTTTCTGCAGGCGGAAAGCGCGGATGGAGGTGCCGATCTTCAACATGGAAATGTCCTGTTCCGTTGCCGCCGGGGTTACTCTAGCGGTAGCAATCGATGAATTAATAACATAACAGTTAACATAGGTTATAGAAGAATGCAAGGGTTTTTATTGGACTCCTAGAATCATAGTTTTCCGGAACGCCGGACTGCCGATTCGGGGCTGAGGCAGCAGCCGTAAACCTTCGCGGAGGGTAGGCCGTCTGAATGAATACGAGCGCGAGAGGCCAGGGAGAGTGAATGCGGCGAGAAGTTGTACGTTGGGCGGCTATTGCAGGTATCTTTGTGGCCAGCGGTCTTACAAGTCTGGCCCAGTCGCCGTCCACGCCAGCGGCCCAGCCCGCCACGCCCGTCAGCACGACTGGCGTGAGCGAACCAGCTGCGCAGATCCCTCCCGCACCATCGCCTGCCGGCGGAAAACTACATGGCATGGTCAAGAGCGGGAACATTCCCTTGCCCGGCGTTACCGTGACCGCCCAGAACACGCTCACCGGCAAGCGCTTTTCCACCACCACCGACATCACCGGCGCCTGGATCCTGACTATTCCTCAGAATGGCCGCTACGTGATCCGTACCCAGTTTGCAGGCTTTGCGCCAGGATCGCAGGAGGCGGTGCTCAACGCCGCCAATCACGACCAGACGGTGAGCTTTGATCTGATGCTTGCCTCGCGGGCGGCCCAGCAGCAGGAGAACGAAGCTGCCAGTCAGCAAGCCATCCAGTCAACCATCCAGCAACTCACGGCCAACGGCGCGCAAAGCCTAAGCCTGATAAGCGCGCTGGGCTCCGACACCGAGAGCCAGGGCGGGCCAACCGGAGTGACGGGCGCGGCGCTGCCTTCGGTTGCGGGCAACTCTGATTTTGGAGACGATTCAGTAGCCATCAGCGGGCAAACGGGAGCTGTAAGTCCGTTGGCCGGCCTTGACATGGACCGCGTCCGCGATGCGGTAGAGACGCTGCGCGCGCAGGGCGTCTTGCCGGACGGGCTGGGTGGGCAAGGCGGAAACTTCGGCGGCGGAGGCGGGCTGGGTGGCGGCCTCTTTGGCGGAGGCGGAGGCTTCGGCGGGCCGGGCGGGTTTGGCGGCGGAGGCGGGCGCGGCAATTTTCGCGGCTTCAACCCCAACCAGCCGCACGGCGCCATCTTCTGGATGGGAAGCAATTCGGCGCTCAACGCGGAGCCCTTCAGCCTGCGTGGCCAGACGCAGCAGCAGCCGCCCTCGGGCACCAACCGCTTCGGAATTACCTTCATGAGCCCTCCTTATCTGCCGCATCTCACCAAGCCCAGCGGTAAGGACATGATGTTCATGACTCTCAGCGGCCAGCGCAGCTCCAATCCATTGGACCAGTATGCGACAGTGCCCACGGATGGCAGCTTCGGAACAGCAAATGAGCGTGCGGGAAACATTCCAGGGCTGGCCAATCCGGTTACACCCATCCCAGCCGCCACCAACCTTCTGCAATTTTTCCCCGCACCCAACCTGCCCGGCTACGCGCAGAACTACCATTTACTGACCACTGCCCAGACCAACTCGACACAGGCCGGCGTGCGCTACATGCGCAGCCTGGGCAAGAACGCCATCCTGCCCGGCGGCCGCGGAGGAGTAGGCCGTGGCGGCAGCGGGCGCAGATCGCAGAGTCAAGGGCTGCGGCAGAGCATCAACTTCAACTACAACTGGACCGATTCGGCCTCAGACAGTGTGAATGTATTTCCGCAACTGGGCGGCAAGAGTTCTTCGAACGCGAATAGTGTGCAGGCCGGCTACACGGTGGGCTACCACAAGATCACCAGCATCTTCAACGCCAACTGGAATCGCAGCACCAGCCAGGCGACCAACTACTTCACCAATAAGACCGACATTGCGAGCCAGGTTGGAATCTATGGCCCGCCACCGTCAGGCTGTAGTGGCTCAGGCTGCTTACCGGCGCTGAACGCCAATCCGCTCAACTACGGCCTTCCCAACGTGACACTCAGCAGCTTCACCGGAATGAGCGAGCAGCAGCCCAGCTTCGCGCTCACGCAAACCATCTCGGTTTCGGAGGTGCTGAGCTGGATTTACGGCAAACACAACCTGCGCTTCGGCGGCGACTATCGCCGCGTGCACCGCGATTTTCTGGGCGACTCGACCACTACAGGCTCCTTATACAACGGAACCGGCACCTTCTACTTCACTGGCCTTTACACGGGTTCGTCGCTGGCAGATTTTCTGCTGGGTGAGCCGCAGGAGACCACCATCGACGCTTCCGCCGGCAAAAGCTACCTGCGCGAGAACGTCTGGGACGCCTACGTGACAGACGACTGGCGCGCGCGGAACAATCTGACGCTGAACTACGGCCTGCGCTACGAGTTTTTCGCGCCCTTTACGGAGAAGTATGGCCATTTGGCCTTTGTGGATACGAATGCGGCCGGCGGGTTTACCTCGATTGCGGAGGTGCAACCCGGCTCACCGCCATCCTTCAACGGCCCGCTGCCAGCCTCGTTGGTTTTACCCTTCCGCACAGCCATTGCTCCGCGCGTAGGTCTGGCGTTGCGGCTGCCCAAACAGACCGTGGTGCGCGCAGGCTTTGGCATCAACTACACCGTCAGCCAGTACGCCACATTTACCACCATCATGGCGCATCAGCCTCCCTTTGCCAACGAGCAGACCAACGAAGTGGCTACACAATGCGCGCCACCGGCGGCCGATTGCCTTTCGCTGGCAAACGGATTTCCCGCGCCGGCCACACTGGGCAACTATGCGCTCGATCCACACTACCATCTGCCCTATGTGCAGGTCTGGAACCTGGACGTGCAAAAGACGCTGCCATGGAATGTTGTGCTGAACATGGGCTATAGCGGGTCGAGGGGCAATCATCTGGACATCACCAGCGCGCCGCGCGCGAGTGCCAGCAGTCCCGGCACCGACCCCACAGGCCAGGTTTTCAACTATGAACAGTCCGCAGCCTTCTCGAAGTTCAACGCGGGCCAGCTCCGGCTTAACAAGCGGTTGAGCAAAGGCATTTCGCTGAGCGCCAACTACCAGTACTCGCACTCCATCGACGATGCCGGCTCGGTGGGCGGCACATCAACCGTGGTGGCGCAGAACTGGCAAGACCTGAAGGCCGAGGAAGGCAACTCCAGCTTCGACCAACGCCACAGGGTTAGCGGAACGTATCTCTATGAGCTGCCCTTCGGCAAAGACAAGTTCTGGGTGACCAGCGGCGCGGGCTCGCATATCTTGGAGGGTTTTTCCGTCTCCGGAAGCTTTACATTTGCCACCGGGACTCCGCTCACGCCCACTTACCAGGCAGCCGTGGCTGACGTGACGAGCGGCACAGCCGGCACACAGCGGCCGAATTACACGGGCGTTTCGGTCACGGCAGGAGCAGGCTCGCTGAAAGAGTGGTTCAACCCTGCGGCGTTCACGCAGCCGCCCAACAATTCGACTACGCCGAATTGTCCCAACTGCGGAAATGTATCGCGCAACTCCATCGCCGGGCCGGGAACCTTGCAGAACAATATGGCGCTCTCAAAGACGATGCAACTGGGCGGCACGCGCAGCTCGGAGTTCCGCGCTACGGCCAACAATGTATTCAACACTGTGCAGTACGCGGGCGTTGACACCAATGCAGCATCGCCGAGCTTCGGGCAGGTGAATTCGGCCGCCGCCATGCGGTCGTTCCAGTTTACGGCGAGGTTCAGGTTTTAACGGCAGCGGAGTTAGCCGCGCTGCGCGCGTGAACGCGGAGTTAGCGGAGTTAGTTAGAGAGTCAGTATGAAAGGTAGTTCATGAAGGGTTGGGCGCGACAAATCGGAGCGGGTCTTGCGGCGCTGGCGCTGATGCTGACATGCGCGCGGCTGGGACCGAGCTTTGCGCAGACTACCGCACAAAATCCGCAGGGCGGCTTCATGCTCAAGATGAATGCCGAGCTAGTGCTGACCAACGTGGTGGCGCGCGATGCAAAGACCGGCGAGCTGGCGCGCGGGCTCAAGCAGAGCGACTTCAGCATCTACGAAAACGGGAAGCAGCAGCAGATTTCGACCTTCGATTTTGAAACCATGGAGATGGCCACGCCGCTCCACGAGGCCACGGTGAGCGGGCTGGCTACGGGGAGCATCACGAACAAGGCTGCTGTCGTTGCTAAGCCAGAAGACCTGCGCAATCACCGGCTGATCGTGATGTTCTTCGACCTGACTTCGATGCAGCCCGAGGACCTGGACCGCAGCGTGGCGGCAGCGCAGGAGTTTCTGCGCAACAAGATGCAACCCGCCGACCTGGTGGCGCTGATCTCGCTGGGCGCGACGCTCAAGGTGGACCAGGACTTTATCGCAGACAAACAGGCGCTGATCAATGAAGTCGCCGTCTACAACGGGACTGAAGGTCAGGGCTTTGCCGAAGGCGCAACGGCGAACACCAACCAGGTGGAAGACGCGACCGGCTATACGTCAGACGAGAGCGAGTACAACGACCTCAACACCGACCGCGAGCTGTTCGCGCTAAGAGCCGTAGCCAAATCGCTGGAAAAGATTACCGAAAAGAAATCGCTGCTCTACTTTTCCGGCGGCATCTCGAGGGACGGCATCGAGAACCAGGCTTCTCTGAGAGCTACGATTAACGCCGCAGTGCGCTCCAACCTGGCCATCTACAGCGTGGACACGCGCGGCTTGCAGGCCATCTCGCCGCTGGGCGATGCCTCCACCGGCAGCCTGCGCGGAACCGGAGCCTACAACGGCGGCGCGCTCACCACCAACATGAACGCCAACTTCGCCACGCAGGAGGTGATGGCCACGCTCTCCACCGACACCGGCGGCAAGGCCTTCTTCGATTCCAACGATTTTGCTCCCGCTTTCGCGCAGGTGCAGCGCGACACTTCGGAATACTATGCCATCGGCTTCCACAGCTCGAATCAGGCGCGCGACGGCAGCTATCGCAAGCTGACCATCAAGGTAAACCGGCCCGGAGTGAAGCTGGATTACCGGCCCGGCTACTATGCGCCGGCCGACTTTCAGCACGCGGGCAAGGAGGACCGCGAGCGCGATCTTGAAGAGCAACTAGCCAGCGACCTTCCGGCCACCGACATAGCTGTTTATCTGGACGCGCTGTTTTTCCGCATCGAAGAGAACCGATTCTTTGTGCCGGTTTCGCTCATTGTGCCCGGTTCGCAAATTCCGTTTGTAAAGGGCGGCGACAAGGACAAGGCAACGCTGGATATTATCGGCACGGTAATCGACGAGGCCAAGCGGCCCATCGGGCAAGCGCGCGAAACGGTCAAGCTGAACCTCGATCCGACCTTGCAGGCGCGGCAGAAAAATATTCAGTACACCACCAGCTTCAATTTGCCGCCGGGAAAATATCGCCTCAAGTTTGTTGTCCGCGAGAATCAGACCGGGCGCATGGGCTCCTTCGAGGCCGAGATTACACTGCCGGAAATGAAAAAGGCGCCGCTTAAAATGAGTTCGATTGTTCTGGCGTCGATGCGCCAGCCGAGCAAAAAAAACACACCTCTGGTTCGCGGCGGCGAAGAGTACGTGCCCAACATCAGCCATGTCTTCCGCCGTGACCAGCATCTCTACCTGCTCTACGAAATCTATTCGCCCGCGCGCGAAAAGGCGGCTGAAAACCAGCCCAAGGGAACTAAGCCTGGCATCAATCTGCTCAGCAGCCTGGAACTGATTCAAGGCTCGACGAAGGTCTATGAGACGCCGCTGGTGCAGGCGCGGGCCGTCAATGTTGAGGGCCGCGACGCGGTGGCCGTAGAACTCGACGTGCCCCTCAGTGGACTCAAACCCGGCCAGTATGTGTGCCAGTTGAACGTGATAGACGACGCAGCCGGCAGCTTCGCTTTTCAACGCTTCGCGGTGCTGGTGAAGGAGGCACTGGCTGCGCCGGCAGCGGCTGTTGCGCCGCCAAAGTGACCATTAAACCGGCAAAGGATTGGGCAGGTCAGCAAGTCAGCAAGTTAGCGTGCGCTTCGCGCACATTAGCGAGTTAGCGGAAAGGCTCTGGAGCGATGATTTGGGGCTGTTTTGGGCGAAAAACCGGATTTTTCCGATGATTTTCAGGGGCCAAATCTCACGATGTGGGATTATTGGGGAGTGAAAATTATCCACAGGCGTTGATTCCAGAGGGTTTAGAAATAATCTGCAAGGTTTTTGGGGGATTGAAAAATATAGAGGGGGGGGTAGGGGGGTGGGGGTGGGGGTCCCTTCTCAGTGATCAGTGAACAGTGGACAGTAATCAGAAGCAGCCCGCGAGCAAGGTCTTTGTTCATGCTTTAATTGTGCGCCAAATAGAGTTAATTATCTGCAAGCCACCTGCGGTGGGGCAGACGGCGCTTGCGCGGCACCTGCGGTGCGGCAGACGGTGCTTGCGCACCATGGGAGTTCGTGGTTTCCCACTCTTTCAATCAAAAACACTCGAAGAATAAGACACGGGACGATATCTCTTCAGGGGTGGCTGCCGGTGTTGTTTCTTCGCCGGCCCAATAGCCGTTTCTGCCTTCAATCAGCAGGTCCGGGTACTCCTTTAGCTTCAGGCCAATCGCATGGTAGCCCGGATGAGGTTCTTGCGGATAAAAACTCAGAAGATAACGATTCGGCAAGTGATGGGAGATGGCAATGACGCCGCGCTCTAAACTGCGAGCATCGGTAAATTTGAAGCTTTCGCCACCGGTCAGCCGCGCCACGCTCTCCGGCACATTGCGCTGGAGGCTGTCAGAGGCCAGAATCGCCGCAATCTTGGCCGCTCTGAGAGGAGGCGCAAGCAGGCTAAGGCAGTCGTAGGTCTGTTCGAGCCGGCTTTTGCCTGGCTCGGCATCAGGATCCTTGCTCATGCAGCCGTGAGGAGGCCCGGGAGTGTTGGAACTAAAGATCTGCGAGGCTTCGTTTTTAGCGGAGGACTTTGCGGAAGAAAACATCAGGCAATAAATGGCGGTGTTGGTGCCGCTGAGGTCATGAAGCGCCTGCTCCAGTTGCGCCTGGCTGCCGTGGTCGATGGTTTCGCTGATGAGCAGGATGACACGGCGGTATTTGGGAGGCTGCCTGCGCAGCAGATCGACGGAAAACTGCAGGCCGTCGAGAATGGCGGCTCCGCGATCTCCCGGCTCGAGATCGCGCAAGGCGTCAGCCACCGCGTTCAAGTCTGAGGTAAAGTCCTGGGCCAAGCGGGGCACGCTGTCGAACTCCACCACCGCCACCTTATGAGGAACTGCGCCGATGACTGCTTCAATTGACGGACCGAGGTTGCGATATTTGTTGAGTTGGCGAGCGCCCGCGCCGCCGGTTTCAACGACGACAACCAACGCCAGCGGCTCGCTGCCCGTGTTCTCCTCGACCCTTATCTTCTCTTCGATGCCGTCGTCAGTAAGAGTGAAATCCTTTGCGGCAAGCGTGAAGACCGGCTCTCCGGCTTTGGTCCTGACCAGGGCTGGAACAAGAACCAGCGTGGTCCGCGTCGTAAAGACGGGATTCCGCGCTGCGGGGGAAGCGGGAGTTTGAGCCAGCGCCGCCGGCAGGCACACAAACGCAACCAAGAATAAAAACTTCATCACCTGCCCTCTTAAGCCAGTGTAGTTTCTGACGGCTGGAAGACTGTTTGGGAATCGTAGTATCCCCAGCCTTTCCGCGGAGGATTTCAAAAAGCAGGTTCATCGACTCCGCTCCGCTTCGCTCAGAAGGATGGGGCATCCAGCATCTTGTTAGAATCAATAGCATGACCCTCTCAGCACAGGACCGCGCGCGGCGCATCAAAATCATTCTCTTTGACGTGGATGGAGTCCTGACCGACGGCACCATCTGGGTCATTCCTGCTCCGGTCGCCGGGCCTGACGGGACCATCACCACCAGGATGGTTGAGGCCAAGGGTTTCAACGCGCACGACGGCGCGGGCGTCACGCTGGCGCGGCTGGGCGGCATGAAACTGGGCATTATTACCAAGCGCATCTCGGAGGCGGTGGCCCTGCGCGCTCGGGACCTGAAGTTGGATTTTGTTTATCAGGGCGAGGCCTTCAAGATGCGGCCGGTGCGCGAGATCATGGCCAAAGAAGGCGTGACGCTGGAGGAGATTGCCTACGTAGGCGACGACGTGATCGACCTGGCGGTGATGCGGCAGTGCGGGCTGGCCATCGCTACAGCGAATTCGCGGGAACAAGTCAAGGCCGAGGCCCATTACGTGACCCCGCACAAAGGTGGCGAGGGCGCGGGGCGCGATGCGATTGAGTTCATTCTCGAAGCCAAGGGCCTGCTGGAGCAGTGCCTCAAGGCATCCATCGATGAAAGCAACCCGCTGCCGCCATCGATCGATATTGGCAAGGGCGGGGAGAACTTGAAGTAGCGGCGCGGAAGCGAGGGTGTAGCACCAAGCAAACGTTCCCTCAGGGGCTAAAGCCCGCCTTGATATTGCTGCACATAAGGCACGACTAAAGTCGTGCCCTGACGCTTCTTGCTCTACGGTTTTCATTTTTTTTGCAAGCTGTAAAGACGTGCCGTTTCAAAACAAAGTTGACCTATTCATGATGAATGTACCAAAACGCGCGGTGGTGCTGTTGAGCGGAGGCTTGGACTCGGCCACGGTGCTGGCCATAGCAAAAAGCCAGGGCTACGAACTGCACGCACTCTCGTTTTCCTATGGCCAGCGGCACGTGATTGAACTGGAAGCGGCGCGGCGCGTGGCCGCCGCTATCGGCGTGGCGGACCACCGGATTGCGAAGATCGACCTAAGAGTTTTTGGAGGCTCGGCACTCACCGCCGAAATCGATGTTCCCAAGGGCCGAGATGCGGAGGCGATGAGCCACGGGATTCCCATCACGTATGTTCCGGCGCGTAATACGATTTTTCTGGCCTTTGCGCTGGCCTGGGCGGAGGTGCTGGGCGCGAGTGACATTTTCATCGGCGTCAATGCGCTGGATTACTCGGGCTATCCCGATTGCCGTCCGGAGTTCATCGAGGCCTTTGAGAAGATGGCAAATCTGGCTACTAAGGCCGGGGTCGAGGGCCGGCAAAAGCTCACAATTCACACGCCGCTGATAGCGCTGACCAAAAAAGAGATTATTCGCAAGGGAATTGAGCTGGGCGTGAATTATGGGCTGACCAGCAGTTGCTACGATCCGGAGCCCAAGGGCGAGCCGTGCGGGGAGTGCGATTCCTGTCTGCTACGGCGGAAGGGTTTTCGGGAGAACGGGATCGAGGACCCGCTGGCGTATCGACAAGTGGGTAGCTGAGACTGATGATGAACGAACTCCTGTTTAGGTTCGTGGTTTCCCAAGTCCCAAAATCGGGACCTGGGGCACCCATCATTCCTTGAATTATGAAAGTGTTTTGGTTTCGTGGTCTCCCACCCATTCGCAAAAAAACGCGAATGGATGGGGCACGGAGCTTTTGTGGAGTTACTCGCGATGAGCTACGCGGTCAAGGAAATCTACTACACGCTGCAGGGCGAAGGAGCGCAGACGGGGCGCGCGGCCGTCTTCTGCCGCTTTGCCGGGTGCAACCTCTGGTCGGGGCGCGAAGAAGACCGGGTGGAGGCGATGTGCCGGTTTTGCGACACGGATTTTGTGGGCGTAGACGGCGAGGGCGGCGGGAAGTTTGACTCGGCTGAAGAGCTAGCCGCAGCCATCGTGCAGAAGTGGCCAGCGGACCCCGGATTGGGCAAGCGGTTCGTGGTCTGCACGGGCGGTGAGCCTCTGTTGCAACTGGACGCGGAGCTGATTACTGCGCTACATGAGCGTGGATTCGAGATTGCCGTCGAGACCAATGGAACGATTGCCGCGCCGGAGGGGGTGGACTGGCTCACGGTCAGTCCCAAGGCTGGAACAGAGCTGGTGCAGCGCAGCGGCAACGAGCTGAAGCTGGTTTTTCCCCAGTTGGGCGTCGATCCGGCGGAGTTTGAGGCGCTTCCCTTCCGGCATTTCTTCCTGCAGCCGATGGACGGACCCCATCGCGAAGCCAATACCAGGCTCGCCCTGCGCTATTGTCTCGACCATCCGCGGTGGCGATTGAGCCTACAAACTCACAAGCTGCTCGGCATTCCGTAGACAGATAGTCATGGAAATCTACAAATCTGTAGCGCCGCGCATGCCCAATGCAGTTTAGAATCGTCTTTACAGTAGGCAGAGCTGCTCCCACCGGCTGCCTGCACCGCCTTACAGCCTCAAGTCGTTGAATTTCTTTTACAAACGGCGCGGCTGTGAAGACATGGAATCCGCAGGAATATGACAAGAAAAAACCTTTTACTGCCCCTCTGGCTTGTGTTTGCCGCCGCAATTACCTTTGTGCTGCCGGTCAGGCTCTCCCACACCCAGACCACGCCTGTTCAGATCGTTCCGGGAAGCACGGCTCCGGCCAAGCCGGAAACAGCCGCTCCCGCCAAAGGCACCCCGGCCAAAGCCCCAGCCACCAGCCCAATCCAGATTGCTCCGTCAAAGGCGGCTGATTCCGCCACGCCGATGCCGGACCGCGCCCAGGCGTACTATCACCTTGCGCTGGCCAGCGGCTATGAGGAGAAGGCCGTTACCGAGGGTCATCCGGAGCTGGTGACGCGGGCCATCGAGGAATACAAGCTGGCGCTGAACGCCGACCCTGCCTCTCCGCAGTTGAACCTAGCGCTGGCCAACCTGTACTTCCGCACCGGCCGCTCGCGCGAAGCGGAGAGCACGGCGCGGGGACTGCTCAAGAGCTCGCCCGACGATATCGAGGCGCACAAGCTGCTGGGGCGCATCTACCTGCGCACGCTGAGCGAAGGGCAAAATGCGCCCGCCACGTCGCCCACCGGCAACGCGCTGAACCTGGCGATCACGGAATACGAGAAGCTTGTCGCGCTGCAACCAAAGAACGTCGAGAGCCGCATGGTTCTGGGCCAGCTTTACACCATCAAGCACGACTCCAAAAAGGCTGAAGAACAGTTTAAAACCGCGCAATCCATGGAGCCTGATTCCGAGGAAGTGGTGCTGAACCTGGCCCGGTTATATGCCGAGAGCGGAGATTTGGAACAAGCCGCCAAGGCCATCGAGACGGTTCCGGCAGCCAACCGGACGGCCAGGATGGAGGATGCGCTGGGCTCGACCTATGAGCAATTGAAGAAGACCAAGGAGGCCATCGCCGCCTATCAGCGCGCCGACAGCCTGGAGCCGGGGGACGCGCGCACGCTGGAATCGCTGGCCCATGCGCTGCTCAGCGACAACCAGCTCGACGAGGCTCTCAAACAATACAAGGCGCTGTCCGAGGCCGACCCGGAGAATGCGGGCGCTTTGGTGCGCATCGGCGAGATTCTGCGCCGCCAGGGAAAGTATGAGGATGCGCTGGCCACCATCCACAAGGCACGCAAGATGGATTCCAGCAATCTGGAAGCGGGCTACAACGAGGGGCTGCTGCTGGATGTGCTGGGCCGCTACGACGAATCAGCGCAGGCCTACGAGAAGATGGTGGAGCTGACCTCGCACGCCAACGGAGCCTATACCGCGGAGGAGAAGAATAATCGCGGCATCTTCCTGGAGCGGCTGGGAGCGGTTTATCACGAGCAGAACAAGACGGCCGAGGCCATCGCCACCTACCAAAAGCTCATAGACATGGGCGGCGAGTCGGCAGTGCACGGCTATCAGTTCCAGGTGGACACCTGGCGCGACGCCAAACAGTTCGACAAGGCCATCGAGGTGGCGCGCAAGGCGGTCGAGGCCAACCCCAAGAATCGCGATCTGAAGCTGATGCTGGCCGGGGAGATGGGCGACCTGAGCAAGACCGACGAGGGGCTGGCGCAGGCCAAAGGGCTGCTGGCCAACAACGCCGACGACCGCCAGGTGTGGCTGACGATGGGCCAGATATGTGTCCGCGCGCATCGCTGGAAGGAGGCCGAGGACGACTTCAACAAGGCCGAGGCGCTGACCACCAAGAAGGAAGACCACGCCTATATGTTCTTTCTCCGGGGCGAACTGGCAGAGCGGCAGAAGCATTACGAGCCGGCCGAGCAGTTCTTCCACCAGGCGCTGGAACTAGAACCGGACAGCGCCATAACCCTCAACTACCTGGGTTATATGCTGGCCGACAAGGGCAAGCAGTTGCCCGAGGCCCTCAAGATGATTCGCAAGGCCGTGGACCTGGATCCGATCAACGGCGCCTACCTGGACTCGCTGGGCTGGGTGTACTTTAAGATGGGCGAGTACGAACTTGCCGAGCAGTATCTGCGCCAGGCCGTCGAGCGCGATGCTACCGATCCTACGGTCCACGACCATCTGGGCGAGCTTTACGAAAAGACCGGCCGCTCCCGTCTGGCCGCGGCACAGTGGGAGCTTTCGCTGGAGCAGTTTGCCAAGTCGGCCCCGGTCGACGTGGAGCAGGCCGAGGTGGCCAAGGTGCAAAAGAAGCTGGAAGCGGCTCGCATCAAGCTGGCCCGGCAGGAGAGCGCCACCGGGCAGACAAAGCCGGAGTGAGCGCCCTATTTCCCTTTCGCGTCCATCCGTTGTAGGATTTTCTCGGATGGGCTGGAGAGATTTGGCCACTCACAGAGGAATGGAAATCGTATGAATCGCACAAGTTCAGATAGGCGCACACGCCGCTTCCGGCAGCCCAACGGCTTTACGCTGATGGAGTTGCTGATCGTCATGGCTATTATCACCGTTCTGATGCTTCTTGCTATCCCGAACGGAATGAAACTCTACAAACACGTTCAAGAACTTTCGGCTAAAAAATCCCTGCAGACTATTCAGCAGGCGCAATCGATGTATGCGGGCGACTACCCGAACATCGGTTTTGCCTGCAATATATTGTATCTGGGCGGCGATCCTGCGGCTGGACCGCCATCGGCTACTTCTGCACAGATGATTCCGCAGGAATTAGCGAATGGGGTTAAGTCGGGCTACAAATTCACAATAGGCCAGTGCACTAAAGCCACTGGCTCGGAGCGCGTCACCAGCTACACTGTCACCGCAGTACCCGAGACGGTTGGAAGATCCGGCGACTTTGGTTTCTGCCTCGACCAATACGGCACAATCAAGTCAGATCCAGCTGGAGGAACCAACTGTACACAGCTGGTCCAATGAACGGGACGGAGTCTGCTGGCGCTGGCAATCAGGCATCCGGACTCACAGACCGGACGCCCCAATCTCCTTCCGGCGCCAGGCGAGTTCCTGTCTTCGTCTGGGTTCTTATCGGAGCAGCTGCTTTCTTTTTCCTTTGCATCATCTGCCTCCTCGCACTCCTTGCGATTCCTACTCTCAATACTTCGAAGAAACAGGCCTATGAGTACTCGGCAATTCAGTCCGTCAGGACCATCCAGCAAGCGGAGCTGATGTACTCGGAAACTTACCCCTCTCACGGCTACGCCTGCTCTTTGCGGGCTTTGGGAGGTGATCCAAGTGCTGGGCAGCCTTCAGCAGGGGCGGCGCAGCTTTTGCCGAACGATCTGGCATTAGGCATCAAGTCCGGATATGTCTTTACCATCAGCAACTGCACCAGGGCGAGCCTGAGCGACACAGAGCGCGTCACCGGCTACACGATCACGGCAGTGCCACAGGACGTGGACAAGACAGGCAGGCGTGGCTTTTGCAGCGATGAGTTTGGCGCCATCAAATACGACCCCACGGGCGGAACCAACTGCACACAACCATTGGAGTCGCGATGAGCACATTCCTCAGGCGCGGCAGTTGGATGATGGCCGTTACGCTGATATCTGCCAGCCTCTGCGCGCAGCAACGTTCGCCGGCCTCGCAGGACTCAATACAGGTTGCCGCGTACCTGCTGGCGCAGAAGGTCGATCTCCACTACAACCAGTTGCGCACGCTCAGGGCCGGCTTTACGGAGAGTTACGAGGGGCTGGGGATGCGGCGCGCGGAGAGCGGGACGCTGCTGCTGCTCAAGCCCGGCCGCATGAAGTGGGAGTACAGCGATCCGGCTGGTAAGCTCTTCCTGCTTGACGGCACCTTTGCCTGGTTCTATTCCCCGGGCGACTCCCAGGTGCAGCGCATCCTGGCCAAACATCTCAACGATCTGCGCTCGCCGCTGCGATTTCTGCTGGGCCGCACAAAACTGGAAAAGGAGTTGAGCAACCTGACCCTACGGCCCGCCGCGAACGGCGAGTTCACGCTGACCGGCCAGCCCAGGGGCCAGGAAAAACGCGTCTCACGGCTTACTCTGACCGTCACCGCGGATGGAACCATTACTGGAATCGAAATGGAAGAAACCGACGGCGCGCTTACCCGCTTCACCTTCACCGGCGAGCAAACCAATGTGCCGATTCCCGCCGGTACCTTCCGCTTTACGCCACCCAAAGGCATGCCGGTTGTGGACGCGTTGCCGCCGGTGTAAGAGCAGAATTATCCCAGGGAACTCAATCCTCGAAGGTCAATTGCCCAGCCCAGCCCTTGGCAATCGTCTCGTTCATTTCTTCGATTGTGACCGGCTTCCCTGTCCATTTCCACATCCCCTTCAAATCCATGATCGAGCCGGTTTTGTGTTTGAGGATATATTCACCGCGCTCGCCCTTGATGAACCAGAGCCGATCCCCGGTCTTCAGACCGAGATCCTTGCGAACTTCGGCCGGAATCGTGATTTGGCCTTTCGAATTAACGGACGCGGTGTACATGGGAAGCCCTCAAGAACGAGTATAGTCCCTTGTTTAAAATGGAAAACTTAGCTTCGGTAATCACGACCCTAAGTCTCGTAGGTGTAGAATCCGCGCCCGGATTTGCGGCCCAGCCAGCCGGCGTCCACCATGCGCACCAGCAGCGGACAGGGGCGGTATTTGGGGTCACCGAAGCCTTCCTGAAGCACGCGCAGGATGTCCACGCAGACATCGAGGCCGATGAAGTCGGCCAGGGTGAGCGGCCCCATGGGGTGGTTCATGCCCAGCTTGAATACCTGATCGACAGCCTCCGGCGTAGCCACTCCCTCCATGACGGCAAAAGCCGCCTCGTTGATGAGCGGCATCAGCACGCGGTTGGAGACGAAGCCGGGAGCATCGTTGACCTCGACCGGCGATTTGCCCAGACGGCGAGCCAGCGCATGGACGGTCGCGAAGGTCTCATCGCTGGTGGCCATGCCGCGAACAATCTCCACCAGAGCCATCACCGGCACGGGGTTGAAGAAGTGCATGCCGATGACCTGCTGCGGGCGGCGTGTGCGGGCTGCCAGCTTGGTGATGGAGATGGAGGAGGTGTTGGTGGCCAGGATGGCGCCTTCCGGCATGATGCGGTCGAGCGAGGCGAAGAGCTCGGCCTTCAGCTCGAAGCGCTCCGAGGCGGCTTCGACGACCAGTTCCGCGCGATTGAACGCCTCGCGATCCAGGGTGGGCTGAATGCGTGCCAGAGCCGGCTCGATCTCGGCCTCGGCCAGTTTGCCTTTGACGGCCTCGCGGCCCAGGTTGGCGCGAATTTGCTTAAGCGCACGATCAAGAAAGCGCTGCTCCACATCGCACAGCAGCACGCGGAAGCCCGCGCGAGCAAAGACATGGGCGATGCCGGAGCCCATGGTTCCTGCGCCCACTACTCCTACCGTCTGAATGTCTGCCATGGAAAATCCCTCCCTAAACCCATCAGGGAGTGTAGCAGGGCGGGAGGGATTCAGGACAAGATCAATATTATCTGGTGTCTGACGCGGCCATTTGCAGCGGTTCTGTCAGGGTGAAGACCATCGCTGTACCCGGTTCCAGCTTGGCCTGGGGATGGTTGGTCAGCAGGTGGACGGTGACCACGCCAGCTCCGACCATGCCTCCGGCAAATGCTCCGACCGGACCGCCCAGAATGGCACCCGTGGCTGCGCCGCCTCCCACTGCCCCGCCGTATTCAATGCTGTTGCGCTTCAAGCGCGAGGCCGGCAAAATTGTGCCTTCGGAGCCGACTTTGGACTTGGCGCCGGGAGTAGAGGAGATCACGGCGCGCAGTTGGTAGCTCTTGCCGTTGGCCAGAATCAGCCTCTCCGGCAGCAGATGCATGTAACCGTGCCCGCCAAAATGGCCGGAGGAAACCGCCATCACCCTGCCGTCAATCTCCGCACCGGCGGGAATCATCACCCGATCGCCCTGCATCACATCGGAGGCCACGCGACAACGAAAAGTATCGCCCCTCTCGTTGGTGGCGGAGGAAAGGCTATCCAGCAGGCGGACGCGGATAGTGGTCCCTTCCGGGAGTTCGCCGGGACGCGGCGGACGCAGATGGACGATGTCGCCATCCGGATCGGGTACATCGTTGCGCTTGGTCAGGACCGGCTGTTGCGTATCAGCGCTGCGCGGACCGCCGACGATGTCGCTGTCCGGATCAGAATTGTTCACGGCGGGATCGTTATATGCGGGATATGCGGGCTGGGCCTGGACTGGCGCCTTGTTCTGAGCCTGAAGCCGTACTTGATTCTGTCCGTTCGCGAGTTTCCGTCCGGCTGGCGGCTTTGCCTGGGGCGTGCTGGTGGTCACGATGGTGTCGTCAGGCGGTGGTGTCGAGGTTCCCTGGTAAGGGCTCGACTCGCTTGCTTCCTGCGCTCCCAGAGTGGCAGCGCTCATCAACAACAAGGCGCACACAAGAATCGGCCGGTTCATCCAAGTCTCCTATTCCCGATCACGGGCAGAAATCCAGCTATGGATTCAAACCCCGCTGGAGGGGAAGAGTTGCGCACAGTTCCCACGTTCATGCTTGTCACGCGCCTACTCACCCAAGTTAAGGCTAACGCAGGGTTTGAACGGCGGAAGTGCGCACAGGCTGGCGAGTGCCTTGAGTAGCACGAATCAGCCTAGACAACCTACTCCGGCACGCTTCCCATGCTGGAAATGGCTGGCGCCCTGTGACAACGATTACATCGTCCGCGAGGGGCCGGTTTGCTAGAATTCTTGCGAGACATCCGCCATTTTTTGATTTGGACGGAGAGGAAATTGTGAGCGCGCAGGAGCTTCTGAGGACCATTCAAAGCGCCGCCGGAGAGGCTCTTGCCGTGGATCGCCGTCCACAACTGAACGACCGGCTACATCACCACATCATGAGGAGCGATATGACTGAGATTGTTGCCATCCGCGCCCGCGAGGTACTGGACTCGCGCGGCAACCCCACCGTGGAAGCGGACGTAATCCTGGAAAGCGGCGCATTGGGCCGCGCCATCGTGCCCTCGGGCGCATCTACCGGCGAGCATGAGGCCGTGGAGCTGCGCGACGGCGACAAGAGCCACTATCTGGGCAAGGGCGTCTTGCAGGCCGTGGCCAACGTGGAATCGGTCATCGCGCCGGAGCTGGAGGGCATGGACGCCGCCAACCAGCGGCTGCTGGACCAGACCATGATTGCGCTGGACGGCACGCCGAATAAGGCCAAGCTGGGCGCCAACGCCATTCTCTCCGTCTCCATGGCCGCGGCGCGCGCCGTGGCTCAGACGCTGGAGGTTCCGCTCTATCGCTACCTGGGCGGCGTGAACGCCTCAGTACTGCCTACGCCGATGCTGAACGTGCTCAATGGCGGAGCCCATGCCGACAGCAACGTGGACTTTCAGGAGTTCATGATTATGCCGGTGGGCGCGGAGCGCTTCTCGGAGGCTTTGCGCTGGGCCGCGGAGACCTTCCACACGCTCAAGACCGTGCTCAAAAAGAAGGGCTACAACACCGCGGTGGGCGATGAGGGCGGCTTTGCTCCTTCGCTCAAGTCCAATGAGGAAGCGATCGAACTGATTCTGGAAGCCATTGAGGCAGCCGGCTACAAGCCCGGCGAACAGATCGCCATCGCCCTCGATCCGGCGTCGAGCGAGTTCTTCAACAAGGAAAAGAACAAGTACGTCTTCAAGAAGAGCGACAAGCGCGAGCTGACCAGCGCGGAGATGGTGGCCTTCTACGACAACTGGGTGCGCAAATATCCCATTGTGTCGTTGGAGGACGGCCTGGCCGAGGACGACTGGGCGGGCTGGAGGATTTTGACCGACAAGCTGGGCGGACGCATTCAGATTGTGGGCGACGACATTTTCGTCACCAACATCAAGCGCTTGCAGCGCGGCATTGAAGAGGGGGTAGCCAACTCGATTCTCATCAAGTTGAACCAGATCGGAACGATTACCGAGACGCTGGAAGCCATCGAGCTGGGCCGCCGCTACGGTTACACCTCGGTGATCTCGCACCGTTCGGGCGAAACAGAGGACAGCTTCATCGCCGATCTCGCCGTCGCCACTGGCGTGGGCCAGATCAAGACCGGCTCGGTGAGCCGCACCGACCGCATTTGCAAGTACAACCAGTTGCTGCGCATCGAAGAGGAACTGGGCGGCGGTGCGGTGTTTCTTGGACTGGAAGGACTGAACTACAACGATTGAGGGCAGGCTGCTACCTCGAATGAAAGTAGGGCATCTCATAAAGCGGGGTGCCTTGCGCAATCGAAGGATCGCAGATATAGCCCGACTTGCTTGACCATCTAATCACGAACCTCGGACATAGGAAAGAGAGTTTTGCAATGTACAAAGTCGTTCTGCTACGCCATGGAGAGAGCATCTGGAATAAAGAAAACCTGTTTACCGGTTGGACGGATGTTGACCTGTCGGAGAAGGGCCGGGAAGAGGCTAGGCAGGCGGGCGTGATGATGAAGGAGCAGGGATATTGCTTCGACCTCGCCTACACCTCGGTGCTGAAACGCGCCATACGCACTCTGTGGATCGCGCAGGACGAGATGGACCTGATGTGGATTCCCGTCGTGCGCGACTGGCGGCTGAACGAACGGCATTATGGGGCGCTGCAAGGCCTCAACAAAGCTGAGACGGCGGCGAAGTACGGGGAAGATCAGGTGAAACTCTGGCGCCGCAGTTACGACATTCGCCCCCCGGCGCTGGACGTGACCGATCCGCGTTATCCGGGGAAGGACCCGCGCTATCACAATTTAACGAAAGAACAACTTCCCCTCAGCGAATGCCTGAAGGATACAGTGGACCGCTTTCTGCCCTGCTGGCACGAATTGATTGCTCCCAGCATCCGGTCGGGGAAGCAGGTGTTGATCGCGGCCCATGGAAACAGCCTGCGGGCACTGGTGAAGTATCTGGAAGACGTGCCGGAGAAGGAGATTGTCGATCTCAACATTCCTACCGGCGTGCCGCTGGTAGAAGAACTTGACGAGAACCTGAAGTCTGTTCGTCATTATTATCTGGGAGATCCCGAACAAATCAAGCAGGCGGTAAGTAAGGCTGCAAGTACTGGCGGAGCAAGTCGTTAATGGACCAATAGTTGGCGAAGTAACTCCTAGACAGCTCAAACGCAACAAAGGCGAAGCCATTGCGGCCTCGCCTTTGTTGTTTGCAGTTGTGTCAGACTCGCAGCTTCCTGAGTCTCACAGGTCGAAGTACAAGAAGAACTCGTAGGGCACGGGGCGCAGGTTGACCGGCGCCAGTTCGCGTTCCCGCTTGTACGAGATCCAGGTCTCGATCAGGTCCTTGGTGAAGACATCGCCTTTCAGGAGAAAAGCGTGGTCCTTTTCCAGCGCATCCAGAACCTCACCCAGCGAGCCCGGCGTGCTCTTGATCTTCGCGGCTTCCGCCGGCTCCAGCTCGTACAAATCCTTCTCCAGCGGCGCGCCCGGATCGATCTTGTTCTGGATTCCGTCCAAGCCGGCCATCAGCAGAGCAGCAAAGGCCAGGTATGGGTTGGCCGAGGGATCGGGGCAGCGGAACTCGAGGCGCTTGGACTTGGGACTCTTCGAGTACACCGGAATGCGTACGCATGCCGAGCGATTGCGTTGCGAATACGCCAGGTTGACCGGCGCTTCGTATCCCGGCACCAGACGGCGATAGGAGTTGGTGGTGGGAGCGCACAACGCCAGCAGCGCGGGAGCGTGTTTGAGCAGGCCGCCAATGTACCACAGAGCTGTCTGGCTCAGCAGGCTGTAGCCATTCTTATCGAAGAAGAGGTTGGTGTCGCCCTTCCACAGGCTCTGGTGCACATGCATGCCGGAGCCGTTATCGCCAAAGAGCGGCTTGGGCATGAAGGTGGCCACCTTGCCGTGCTTCCTCGCCGTGTTGCGCAGGATGTATTTGTAATACATCACATTGTCCGCCATCTTCTTCATAGGCGAGAAGCGCATATCAATCTCGCCTTGGCCGGCGGTTCCCACTTCGTGATGGTGCACTTCGATGGGGATGCCGACCTTCATCATGTTCAGAATGATTTCCGAGCGCAGATCCTGTTGCTGATCGGATGGCGGCACCGGGAAGTAGCCCTCTTTGTGGCGCAGCTTGTAGCCCTGGTTGGGCTTTTCATCCCGGCCGGTGTTCCAGATGCCTTCATCGGAGTCGATGCGATAGTAGCCGGTAAAGGCATTCTGGTCGTACTGAACATTGTCAAAAATGTAGAACTCCAGTTCCGGGCCCCAGTAGCTGGTATCCGCGATGCCTGTGCTCTTCAGGTACGCTTCCGCCTTGGAAGCGATGAAGCGCGGGTCGCGGCTATACGGCTTGCCCGAGACCGGGTCCTTCACATCGCAGATGAGGCTCAGCGTGGGAATCTCCAGACAGGGGTCCAGATATGCTGTCTCCGGGTCCGGGAAGAGCAGCATATCGCTTTCGTGGATATGCTGGAAACCACGGATGCTGGAGCCATCGAACCCGATTCCTTCGGTGAAGAGATCTTCGCTCAGCTCTTCGACAGGAATCGAGAAATGTTGCCACATGCCAGGTAGATCGATGAACCTGAGGTCCACAATCTTTGCTCCTGTATCCTTGGCCATCTTTACTACGTCACTAACACTTTTGGGCATCGTCCCATCTCCTTGATGATTTACCTCCCGGTTGGCTGCCTCGGGCTACGGAGTGATGCGCGAACTACACGGTATGAACGAGAGGAAAAGCCGAATATATTACCCGGAAGCTTTCCTTCAAGATAAGGAATCCGAAATAAGGATTCCATGAAGATTTCTCGCGGAACGGTGGAAAATCAGGCATTTACCGGTGATGGGCCGCCAGGGGCGTTTTCAGCAAGGCTGGGATAAGACGAATTGCTGCCGCAGAGAACATATCCAGCCGCTTTACTCGCCGAGTCGATCAGACCAACTCCAACTCGCGCAGCAGAAAGGCGTAGTCCAGCGCAATCTCCTTCAGGTAGTCGTAACGCCCGCTTGCCCCGCCGTGACCGGCCTGCATGTTGGTCACCAGCAGCAGCGGATTGGTGTCCGTCTTGAGCGTGCGCAGCTTGGCCACGTATTTAGCCGGCTCCCAGAACATGACCTGACTGTCGTGCAGTGAGGTCTTCACCAGCATCGCCGGGTAACGCGCCGCCTTGAGATTGTCATAGGGCGAGTAACTCAGCATATATCGAAAATATTCAGGTTCGTTGGGATTCCCCCACTCCTCGTACTCCGGAACGGTAAGCGGCAGCGAGGCGTCGAGCATGGTGTTCATCACGTCCACAAAAGGCACGTGGGAGAGGACGGCGCGGAAGAGTTCCGGCTTGAGGTTCACCACCGCGCCCATCAGCAGGCCGCCGGCGGATGCGCCCTCGATGGCCACACGCGCGGGGTCGCCGTAGCGGGCCGCGGTGAGATGCTCGACGGCGGCAATAAAGTCTGTGAAGGTGTTGCGCTTGAGCAGCATCTTGCCAGCGTCATGCCAGGGCTTGCCCAGGTCGCCACCGCCGCGAACGTGCGCATAGGCCATCACCACGCCGCGATCGAGCAAACTCAGCCGGTTGGAACTGAAACTGAGCGGCAGCGAATATCCATAAGAGCCGTAGCCGTAGACGTAAAGGGGGTTCTGTGGGGGCCTGGAGGCCCCCACTACAGCCGGTCCGGAGACCGGCGATACTCGTTTGTCTTTGCGGTAAACCAGCGACACCGGCACCTTGACCCCGTCGGGCGCTGTGGCATGGATGCGTTCGCTGGCGTAGAGAGTCCGGTCAAATCCGCCGGGAATCTCAAGCTGCTTGAGAAGCGTCGATGTGCCGGTGGCTACGTCGTATTCGTAGACAGAAGCCGGAGTGACCAGCGACTGGTATGCATAGCGGAAGGTGGGCGTATCGAAGATGCGATTGATGTGGGGCTGGGCGCTGTAGGCCGGCTCGGGGAAGCTGATCTCTCCAGCCGGCGTAAACTCAGGCCGGTCACCCCGAAAGCGGCCCACGCGCAGGCGCGGCAAGCCATCTTCGCGCTCGCAGGCAATGAAGAAATCGGCAAAGAGAGCGATCTCTTCGATCATTACGCCGTCGCGGTGCGGAATCAGCTCGGTCCAGTGTTCGCGGCCCGGCGTGGACACCGGCGCGGTGACCAGGCGGAAGTTGCGTCCGCGGTCGTTGGTGCGAATGAACCACAGGCCGTTGCGATGGTCGATGGTGTATTCGTGCTCGCCGTTGCGCGGCGTGATAATGGTGAATTGGCCCTCAGGCTCGTCGGCCGGCAACACCCACGATTCAGTGGTGATGTGGCTGGCCGACATCATCACAATGAATTTGCCGTCGCGCGTGCGTCCCGCGCCCAGGTTGAAGCGCTCGTCATCGTCCTGATAGACCAGTACGTCGGCCGAGTGGGGCGTGCCGCCGTTCTTACCTTGCTCACCGCAGGTGTGCCGCCAGAGCTGATATTGGCGCTTCTGCTCCTCGTCCTCGACGGTGTAAAAAAGCGTGCGATTGTCAGCGGCCCACGTGACCGAACCGACGCGCTCAACCTCACCGGGAAGCGTCTCGCCGGTGGCCAGGTCTTTGATGCGCAGTGTGTACTGGCGGAAGCCGGTGGTGTCGGTGGTGTAGGCCAGCCAGCGCCCGTCGCGGCTAATGTCGGTGGCGCCGATGTCGAAAAAGGCGTGGCCCTCGGCCAATTGGTTGCCGTCGAGAATGATCTGCTCCGGCGAGTGCGCATCCGGCCCGGAGGCCGTCCCCGGCTGGCGGCTGTGAATGGCGTACTGCTTGCCCTCCTCGGTGCGCGTCAGATACCACCAGTTGCCATCGCGGAAAGGGACCGAGACGTCGGTCTGCTTTATGTGCGAGAGCATCTCCTGGTAAAGCTGCTCGCGCAGGCCGCTCTGAGGAGCCATGACCGCCTCGGCATAGGCGTTTTCGGCCTCCAGGTAGGCGGTCACATCGGGGTTGTCCTTGTCGCGCAGCCAGGCATAGTCGTCCTTGAGGACGACGCCGTGCAGAGCGGTTTCCTTGTGGTCCTTGCGGGCGATGGGCGGCTGAAGCTGCGGTTTTTCTGTCATTTCCTTATAAGTGTAGTGTAAATACAGCTTTTAGCTTCTAGCTTCTAGCCTGAAGCCATTGCGAGCGAATAGCGAGCGGCTGCCGCAGCGCAGGTGCCGTACAATAGAAAGCGATGAAAGGTTATCGTCGCGCACGTTTGGCCGTCCTCCCGCTACTCATGGCAGCCTGCGTTTCCGTCTTTGGATTCTATGCACTAGCCGAGCGGGTTGAGGACCTGCCTCAACCCACCGATTACGTCAGCGATTTTGCCCACGTGCTCTCGCCGGGGGCCATTGCCCGTCTGGACTCGCTCTGCGCCCAACTCGACCACTCGAACGCCAATGCGCAGATCGCCGTGGTCACCATTCACACGCTGGATGGCGTGGACCCGGCCGATTTTGCCAACTCGCTTGAAGACAAGTGGAAGATGGGCCGAAAGGGTTCTGACCGGGGAGTGCTGATCTTTCTGGCCGTGGACGACCACAAGCGGCGGATTGAGGTGGGTTACGGCCTGGAAGGGATTCTGCCGGACGGTAAACTGGGCGACATCGGCCGGGAGATGGTTCCTGATTTGCGCGCCAACGATTTTGACGGCGCCGTGACCCTGGCCGTAGACGAGATCGCGCAAGTGATCGCCGCCGACGCCAATGTCACGCTCTCGGAGGAAAAGGCGCCAGTTACGGTGCACCATCGGAGTTCGACACACCTCTCTTCGGGCATTGTGAAATTGATCTTCTATCTTCTGTTCTTCGGCATATTTGGTTTCGTGCGCCTCTTGTCCTTCATCGGTATTTTGCCGCGTAGATGGGGTCACAGAGGAGTGTGGACCAGCGGTGGCGGTATCGGCGGCGGAGGAGGCTTTAGCGGCGGGGGATTCGGCGGTGGCGGTGGAGGCGGCGGTTTTGGCGGCTTCGGCGGCGGCAGCTTTGGCGGCGGCGGGGCCGGTGGTAGCTGGTAGGTTTTCAACTTTGATGAACGGGCTTGCCTGAGGCGAGCCGAGGAGAAAAACACAGTATGAGCAAGGGACTGAAAATTACTTTGGTGGTGGTTGGCGTTCTGTTTTTGTTGGTGATTCTGGTTGCGAGTGCGGCCTTGTCCAGTTTTATCGCCGCACGGAATCAGATGGTGGCGAAGGATCAGGCGGTGAAGAGCAAGTGGTCGGAGGTGGACGTGCAGTTGGAGCGGCGCGCCGACCTGATTCCCAACCTGGTGGAGACCGTGAAGGGCTTTACCAAAGAGGAGAGTACGGTCTTCGGCGACATCGCCAACGCTCGCGCCGGCATGTTGAATGCGCATGGGCCGGCGGACAAGATCGCGGCCAACGGAAAGCTGGACTCGGCCATCGGCCGCCTGCTGTTGCTTACGGAGAACTACCCGCTACTGCGCTCCAGCGACCAGTTCATGCGCCTGCAGGACGAACTGGCGGGGACGGAGAACCGCATCAGCGTGGCGCGCAAGCGTTATAACGACGCGATCCAGGAGTACAACACATTCATTCTTCAATTCCCTAACAACATCTGGGCGGGAATCGCCGGGTTCCACGAGAACACCGCATACTTCGCGGCCCCGGAAAGCGCAAAGACAGCCCCTTCAGTCAAATTCTGAGGAGCCGGCCAGGCAACCCCGGCAAACTCACAAGGCCGGCCCGGGAGAATCCTTCGATTCTTCCAGGCCGGCCTTGTCTGCAATCTCACGCAACAGTTCGCCGTCCGTGCAGGAGTTATTTCTTCTGTTTTGGTGCAGGTGGAGTGGCAATCTGCAGGAAGTTCTCCACCTTAAAGATGCCGGGAACGCCGTTGGCGCGCATAAAGGCAATGTTCTTGTCTGCCTGCGTGTCCACCATTCCATACAGCTCCACGTGGCCGTTCTGCACGGAGATGCGGATGGGCTTGCCGGGGTCGATGGCATACTTGGTCAGCGCAGGATAGCCGTAGACGGCGCGGTAGACCTGCATCCGTATCCGGTCGTCCACCATCGAGACAGGATCCACCTGGATCTCGTCTTCCATGCCCTTGACGCCGGGATAGTAGCTGACCAGGGCCAGGGCGGAGTCCCTCGAGTTGAAGTAGTTGAAGGCGTGGCCGCCGAGGGTGACGACGCCATTATGGACGCTGAGAGAGATGGCGTTGAATACATTGCCATAGAAAACTTGGTCATATTCCAACTTCTCCCCGAGTTTCTTCTCGAGCACCTCATCGGGGATCGTGGAACCACCAACCTGAATCAGGTTGTGCACCGCGGTGACGCCCTTAACCTTGCGCACGCGCTTGTCGGCTTCGGCCTTGTACCCGTAGAGGTCCACGGTGCCGGTCAAGGTGGCAACGCCCTGGTCCATGCTCACCTTCACGTTGTGAAATTGCTTCTTGTCCAGCCGGGCCGCGGCATTGCTTTCCTCCGGGTCGACGGCCTGCGCGGATGGACTGACGCCGGAAGTTTGGGTCTGGCCCGCCGCCGCTGAAACCTGGAGAAAGCTCAATATGACTCCTGCGAGCGTTACCGCCAGGAGTGTGGTGCGGAAATTGCTCAAAGTCCATGTCATGTTTTCAATTCACCTCGTGGATCTAACCCGATGTACGTTACAGCCGCTGGGTCTTGCGTGGCATGCTGGGTCACGCCTGCCAAGCCAGAGCCTCAAGAAACCCAGAGGCTCCCTTAAAGCTTGCCGTCTCTTGTTTAGACACGCTTATCGAGGATTAGTTGCGTAGAACTCCGCACTAGCCGTAGGAGTGTTCCTAATTGCTCTATATTGCGCCGCGAGACGGCCCGTCAGACACGGTTTCCCCATCGCTTCCGCTCCGCGTCACTGAGCGAATAATAAACAGCGGCCTTCCTTTTCCCTGGATGAAGGAGCGGCCAACATATTCTCCAATCAGCCCCAGGGCAAACAGGTTGATGGCCGCGAATAAGAGAAGAACGAACAACATGATCGCCCATTGGGGAACTACGCGAAGAAACAGAAGTGCATAAAGCGTACATGCAAGAAAACATGCCGCCGCAACACCCGCCGCGGCGCTCAGATAGAACATGAACCGCAGGGGCGCCGATGCGAATCCCGTAATGGCGTCTAATGCCAGGCCCATCATTCCAGTAACGCTATATTTCGTCTTACCTGCAAACCTGGAATCGCGGTGATAATTAACGGCAACCTGGCGAAAGCCTACCCAGGTCACCATGCCCCTGAGAAAGCGGTGCGGCTCGGGCATCTGCCGCAATAGATCGACGACTCGACGGCTCATCAAACGGAAATCGCCCGTATCAACAGGCACCTCGGTCTTGGACAGCCGGCGAAGCAGCCGGTAAAAAAGTCCGGCGGTCATCCGCTTGAATCTGCTTTCGCCTGTCCGCGAGATGCGCCTGGCGTAGGCGACATCCGCTCCGGCATCCAGCGCCGCCATCAACTCCGGCAACAACTCCGGCGGATCCTGCAAATCGGCGTCGATGAGCAGAACTCTCTCGCCCCGGGCTACGCCCAAGCCCGCTGACAAGGCCAGTTGATGCCCATGATTGCGGGATAAATCGACGATGACAACATTCTGGTCCCGGCGTTGTATCGCGGTGAGCTTCTCCACCGTCCGGTCAGTGGAGCCGTCGTTTACAAACACCATTTCGTAGGATCTCTTTGTTGCATCCAGAACACGCCGCATGCGACGGTGAAACTCATCGATGCATTCCTGCTCGTTGTGACAGGGAGCAATTACGCTTATAGAAACAGCATCGCCTGGTTGCTTGCTTTTCTTGTTTTTTTTATCTTGATCTTTAGCCACGAATTATCTCCTTGCATCTCCAGCGCCGCTGTTATTATGCCATCTTCGCCTCGGATTCTTCCGCACAGTTCGTGCCTTCCCCGACCCGCCCGCGTAACGCGAGTATCGCATAACAGCCGAGAATTACAAACAATGGATCAAGTGGTCGCATATGGTACGGCTCCGGATGGGTAAAGTAGTAAATCAGGGGAAACAGAAAAAGAACCCCTCCGTAGCGAAGTGCCTCAAAGGGTCTTCGCCGCCAGGCCAGGATGATTCCAAGAAGCGCGAACAGCATCAAGCCGGTGGCAAACGGAATATTTTCCGGGTCGGTTGGCTCCATGGCCAGATAGCGGGGATCGAAGCTCCAGTAGCCGGTCCATAAATAGACGGCCCGCCGCGCGCACATCCACGCGTACCAGCGGGGGTGGTCATGGATGTATGCCTTGGCCTGTTCGGTTTTGTGGTCCATATAGGCCATTTCGCCGGTGTTGTATTCAGCCAGCTCCGCGGCGTCGTGCAGCGGGTGCTTGTCGTCGCTGGTCCAGCGCAGGTCATAGCCATTGTTGCCCATCCACATCTCCAGACCGATGCTGTCGCGCATGGGAATGAAACGGTGAAAAACCACGGCGTTGCGGATCAGCCATGGCGAGATGACGGCGGCAAGCGTCAGCGATGCAACCACGCCCGGCAGCAGCCAGCGCTGGCCCGCGCGAGCCAGCCTCCAGGCCGACAGCAAGAGCAGGAAGGGAACAACCAGGAGAATCGTCGGCTCGGTGAGAGCCGCAAAGCCAGCCAGAGCTCCAAAACCGGCCCATAGACCAAGCTGCGGCGAACGTTCCAGATCTTGAGCCATATAGAGGATCCAGCACAGGCAGAGAAGAAGCAGGTGCGTAGACCAGGCCCACGCCGCGGAAAAGTAGATTCCGTAGGGAAAAAATACCCACATCCAGCCTGCCCATAATGCCACGCGCGGCGAAAAGCTGCGCCGGGCGCTCAGAAAGATCGGAATGCACGCGAGAGAGTTAATCAGGCTGTCGAAGGAGTGAATGGCAAAGATCGACTGGGCGGTGTGAATACCGAAGAGATGAAAAAACACAGCCACAATGAGCGGATAAACCGGCGGCATGATTGCCGAGGGCTGGTTGGAAAGAAACGGGCTGCCAAAGCCGTGTCCGGCCAACAACGCCCGCGCCACATTGCCCTGTTCCCAGGCGTGGATGTAGTTGACATCCATCAGGTCCTCGAAGAGGAAACTGTTGAATGGAATCACAGCCAGGCGAAGAAGCATCGCGATCAGCACCATCCAGACCAGGACTGGGACGGCGCGCAGTCGCCCGCGAATCGACACACTCACGTTGTATTCTCCTGTTTAACTCATCATAATTGGTTACTTGAAACGCTGGGTGGCTTTGAAAACCACGGAAAAGACACCTGACTCGTCACGAGCCAACTGCAGCGAGACGTGGCGGTTGATAGCGATTTCTGCCTGGATCAACTGCTGAGCAGTGGTGTTGACGTTAGTGGCGTAGGTGAGCGTGACATTGGAGCCCAACCTCTCCTCGACGATGATGCGGGAGGTGGAATTGCCCAGAGCTCCGAGATAGTTGGGATCCACCTTCACGGACCCAGCCCCAAAAAGCCTTTGAACACGAGAGCTGACGGTGGCGTTGAGAGCGCCACCAAGTAGGGAATCAGTGGTGGGATTTGCTCCGGCTGCCTCCTGCTGCTGGGTGTAGAGGCGCTGCTGGTTCTCAGTGCGGCCCAAGGCGAGCAGGGCCACTACGTCGGCCTCGGGCAGCGGAGGATCGGAACGGTAGGTGACCACCAGTTTTTCTGGCGTTCCGTGCAGGCCGAGGGTAATGTCGTAGTCCTCGACGCGGGCAGTGGCGTTCAGGTCGATGTTGGGCTGAATGCGGACCGGGTTAGTGAAGTAGATGTCGCCGCGCTGCAACTCGTAGCGGGTTCCGGCGATGATGCTGCTGCCCTCGGTGATGGAGATGCGGCCCAGCAGCGAAGGCGAGGCCAGGGTGCCCCTCAGGCGCAGATCGACGTTGCCGGCCAGCTTGGCGTAGGCGTTCTGGAAGTTCAACTGCGGCGACGATGTGAAGTGCACGTCGAGGCGGACGTGGTTGGACGGGGCGTCCGGGGGCGCGATTGTCTCCACCGCGTTGGTCTGCGCAGTCAGCGCCGCTATGTCCAATTCGGAGCTTACCGTGAAGCGGGTGATGAGCACGTCGCCGGAGAGCAGCAGGTTGTTCTGTAGCCCTTGCAGGTGAAGCGTGGCGTTGGCCAGGGAGCTGACCCCCTGCGGGTAGCGGATGCGAATTTCCTTCCCGGTTACCGTCAGGTCCGCGTAGATGCCATGCTGGTAAGCCAGATAGCCTCCCACACTGAGCAGGCCGCCGCCGCTCATGGCCGTCAGCGACCTGACCTCCAGCCGGTTCTGGTTGAACTCCAGTGTCCCACGCAGCTGGCTCAGGCCGTTGGGCAGATCTTCAAGGGAAAGCGCCGCATCTTGGAAGTCGATGCGGCCCTTCAGGCTGGGATTCATCAGCGGTCCGTGCCCCTCCACCTGAAAGCTGGTGTTGCCGCTGGCGGTCAGATCGGGGTCAAGGGTCTCGGCCACTTTCAAATTGATCACCCCATTTGCGGCAAAATCCATTTCGTGCTTGTCCTTGAGCGACAAGCTGCCCTGGGCGCGCAGATCGGTTTGTTCGCCGGTAACGTGCAAAGGATCGAGGTGGAGTGTGGCATGGTCGAGGGTGAGATGGGCACCGCCCTCGCTTTTTAGATGAACGCCTGAGACCGTCACCTCCAGTTCTTGCAGGCGGGCCTCGCCACGCATATCAATGGGCCGTGCCAGAGGCCCCTCGAGGGTGACCGTTCCAGCCAGCGCCGACTCCCCGTTCAGTCCTTTCACATGGGCCAATCTGAGAAGCGCGCCGATGTTGAATCGCGAAAAATCAAGCTTGGCCTGGGTGTCATAGTCGCCGGTGAGCGCTGTCTGGCCGTGCGCGGTGAGTTCGGCTGCCTCCAGCCGTGTCTTCAGGTCGTAAGTAATAAGGTGGTTTGCAGTTCGCGCCGTCAACTCCACGCTACCCAGCGGTTCATCTCGCAGCACGAGTCCGGTCAGGGTGGCGCGGACTTCCAGGCGCGGGTCATCAATCGACCCCGTACCCTGCACGCTGAACCCCATTCTGCCGGTCATCGCCAGGCCTTGATTGCTCAGAGTCTCAATGCGGGCCACATCAATTCCCTCGCCCCTGGCGTCCAACTGGAATTGTCGGGAGGAGAGATCATAGCTGCCCGTAGCGACAATTTTTCCCGCGTCATCGCTCACCGTTACCGAAGTCAGTTTGATAATCTTGCCTGCAATGTTGCCTTGTGCCCTGATGCGCGCCAGTGGCTCGCCATAGACGCTTCCCTTGTCCAGTTCGACCCAGCCGGAGCCCTCCAGTGCGCTGATGGGCCCGTCGGCTTGAAGCTGCGCATTCAGAAAGCCTTCTACGGGCAGGTTCTCTGCGATGAGCGGACGCAGGTCATTCATGCCGACCTGGCCGGCTCGCAGACGGAGATGAAGCACTGAATTGACGTCAAAGGATGGAATGGGCGCTGAGCGGCGAACAACGCTCCCGGCGGCCAGGCTGGCGGTCAGGCTGCCGCTGATGTCAATCACGCCGCTACCGCGGCGCAACAGCGCGTGAGCAATGTCAATCCGGGCTGCGGAGTAGCTTCCTGTGGCCTCGGCCGCATCGAGTCGTATAAATTGGGGTGGCTTCTGGGCTGAGTCGGCGCTGATACTAACAGGAATCTCGACCCCCAGTTGCGTGGCTTTTGCGGAACCGGCAAGGCGGGGATCAACCAGCGATCCGGTCCATGTGCCATGAAATTCTCCCTGCCCGAAGAGCGCGATGGGCAAAGCGGCCACGCCTTCCCTTTCATTGCGGCTCAGTCCCAGATCGCGCAGAACAGTGTCGAACTCGCCCAGGTTGCCGCTATGAAAATCGACCGTGAGTGCGCTGGGACTGGTTAAAGGGTACGCGCCCAGATGGCCATGGGCCTCTAGTTGGCTGGTGGGAAGGTCAAGCTTCAGCCTGCGCAGATCGACCGCGCCATCGCGTTGGGTATAGGTGGCATCGATAAGGCCGCCGGCCAATACCTTCCCTTGCGCGGCCTGTGCCGGTGGAGTGAGGCTCAGCAATGCGTCCACGGAAAGGGTGCGATTGTCGCCGTTGATCCACTTTGCATTGGCAGGACCATTGACTCGCGTGTCGAAGCCGAGATGCTGAAAGGGCGGGTCGCAGACCATCTCCAGGATGGTGTCCAGGGCAACGTCCTTGAACTGAGCTGCGATCTTGCCGTTGACGGGGATGGTGATCTCATCTGCGGCCGGCAGCGGGTGGGTGATCACGCGGGATTTTCCCTTGGCCGGACTCGGAGGCGGAGGAAGCCAGGGAGCCAACGAGAGATCGCCTTCTATCCGGCCGCCCTGGCGCAGGCGGGCAACGATCGAGGTAATCAGCAACTGCCGGGGATCGGCATGAACGTGCGCATCGAGTCCAACACCCGTGGCGACGACGCCGGTCCCGATGTAAGAGCCGCCATCGATATGTACGCCGCCATCGATGCGGAAGCTGCCTGCTTCTCCTGACGCAGTGAGATCCAGATGGGCAATGCCTTGGGGCGTAAACGGATAGCCGGTGATGGGGTCGACCAGGCGCATGTCTAGCTCGCCCACGACTTTGGCCTGCCAGCGGGGATGGGCAAAGTCATCCAGAGTGCCGGAGACTTCCAGCGTCCGGTCCTTGACCCCGTTGCTGCTTGTGGTGATGCGCAGGGAACGCAGGATTGCAGCATTGCGCGACAGCTCCAGCGTGGCCTGGATGAACCCTTGAACCGGAGGCTGCTGCGTTTTACCGGGTCTGGACAAAGCGCCGCGCGTAAGGTCCAGATCACGTACGCCGGCTTCGATGAGGAAGGACTCCTTGCCTCCCGCTATCGCGCCTACATTTTTCTGGAAATGCCTACTCGAGGGTGGAGCGCCCTGTTCTGGCTGACCGGAGCCCGCAGGCAGATAGACCAGGCGCAGGGAGAGATCGCTGGCGCCAAAGTCGAGCGGGATGTGCCGGTGCTGGAAGTCGAAGTTTGAGGCACGGTTCTCATAGTCCAGAACGCCCTGTTCGAAGGTGACGTGATCTGCCTTCAGATCAAAAAATCTGTCGAGCGCGGGCTCACCCGGTTTTCCGGGCTTGCGGGGCTGCGGCTGGTTGGTCGAGCCATCTGGGTAGATGATCAGGTGCAATTGCGGCCGGAGGATGTCCAGATCGCGCAATTGGATGCGCGGGCTCAGGAAGCCCAACATACTGAACCGCGCACGCACGCGCTCGACCTGAGCGTAGGGCGCCTCGCCCGGAGCTTCGAGGCCATGGATGACCAGGCCGCCCGCTTCGGCCTCCAGACTGAGCAGATGCCAGTGGAAGGAGGCGATTTCGACGCGTCCGCCGGTGGCTGTCTCCAGTTTGCGCACCATTTCTTTGCGGACAAAGTTCTCAAAAGCTGCTGAACTTGCAGCAAAATAAAGGCCAACAAGAGTGACTGCCAGCAGAATCACCACGCCGGCCACCGCCAAGGGAAGATGGCGCAGGAAAAAGCGGCGCAGACGGCTGGGGCGCGGCGCGTTGACTGGATTTTCCAGCTCGGGCACGGCGGGCTCCGGAGTCTCCGCGGGAACAAGGGGCGTGGATTCTTGATCGCTCATGCGCCTCCTTCTCCTGCTCCGTTCCCTGCTCCGCCCGGAGTATCAGGCGCTTCGAGCGCCGGGTCAAGCACCTCCACGTCGCCCTGCCTGCGCAGATTACTGAGCCAGTCGTCGAAGAGCACGTTCACCTGCCGCTCCAGCAGAATTTCCTCGATGCGCGGGGCCACCTTGTCCAGCGACGGGATATCCTCGCCCGGCGCATACTGCGGCAGCAGCGTTTCGTGGTAATACTTTTCAATCTCCTCCGGTGTAATGCGAATACCCTGCCGGAAGCGCTGTTCGATGAAGCGCAGAATCTGAACCCGATAGCGGAGATAGGTCTCTACCCGTTGTGGTGTCAGCCCATGCGCGGCCAAAAAGGCCGTCCATCCCTGCTCCGAGGCGCAGTTGAAGTGAATGCAGGCTGGCACTTCCCTGCGAATCTCCTTGAGGCGGGCATCGACTTCGGCCTGTGTTGGCTCGGCGGCCTGTGCGTCCTCCTGGTGAATCTGCTGCTGGATGAGTGCGCGGCTGATCAACTGCTCCAGGGCGCGCTTCGGGGTGAGAACACCATGCCCGACCTCACCGGGGTCCAGTACCGCCAGCCGCACCTCGTCTTCCACGTCGCTGGCCAGAATGGCCTGGTTGTTGACCACAGCAACCACTCGGTCGAGCACCACGGTGTTGGCTGGCGGCACCGCAGGGGCGGGATTTTGCGCCATTCCCTGCACCAGCCCCGCTATGGCTCCAAATGCGACTAGGCAAACCGCCATCATGCCCACGCGAAATGGTCTGGGTTTGCTCTTGTGCCGAGTTTGCGTATGGTCGCGCATCAGAAGGTCTGCCCCAGGCTGAAGAAGAAATTGAAGTGCCTGCCTTCGCCCACATGCGGGTCAGATCCCGGCTGTGTGAGCGAGTAGTTGTAGATTACCGGGTAAATCGGCGGGTTGAGGTTATAGCTGAAGTCCAGCCGTATCGGCCCGACCGGCGTATGGTAGCGCAAGCCGACTCCCGGCGCGTGGGAAAAGTAGTTGAAGCTGCACGCCCCCTGCCAGCCCGTCGAGGTCACGGGACCGGGCGGAGTGTTGGTGTTTGCGGGGACGGTCAGGTCCCTGCACTTATCGCGTTCCGGCTGGCGAACCCTGAGGGCGCTGGCCCAGGCATCGCCCGCGTTAGTGAAGACGTTGCCCATATCGTGAAAGAGCACGAAGCTGACCGTATTGCCCAGCCAGGGCAGCGTGGGCGGCGGCAGGCGCAACTCCGTGCTGTTGATGAGCGCGCCTGCACCGCCAATGGGGTAGCCCGTCTCAGGATCGAGCGGCCCGGCCAGGTTTGGGCCAAAGCTCCGCAGCGAGGTGGCTCCGCCGGCGTAAAGCCGCTCGGGTAGTGGAATCAGCTCCGCCTGCAACTTGCCGAAGGCACGCTCCTGCCCATAGCGCGTGTTACGGGCCAGAACGACGCGTCCTTTATCGAAGCGGTAGTAACTCGAATTAGAGAGATCGAGGCGGCTGAAGTTAGCCTGAGCTCCGAGCACTTCTGCCGATAGAAACTCCTGAAAGCTGGTGTAGGTGCCTCGATGCGCATCCATAGCCGAGTCGCGGGTATCGCGAATCCAGGTCAGCGACGGGCCCGCCACGCGCACCGCCGTAGCCAGTTGCTCGATCTCGCCGGGAGCGACCTGGAGGCTGTCAGCCTCCACCTTGACCCTGCGGAAGTTGAATTCGTAGATAAGGGTGTTGGCCCTGGAGAAGGCAAACCCACGCGAATTGAAGTGTTGGGTCCAGCGCACACCTGTTTCCAGCTTGGAGGCTACATACGTGGACACATCCAGGCTGTTAGCATAGCCGCCAGACAAGGTCAGGCCGATGTTCCGGTTGCCCTCAAAGTGCGGGTTCTGGAACAGTAGATTGATCTTCTGCTCCAGCAATCCATAGGTGCCGCGCAAGGAGATGGATTGCTCCTTACCCAGGAAATTGTTGCGGGTAATGTCTGCCAGCACACGGGGGCTCACGCCTGCCTTGCCGTTCGGGTTGCAAGTGGCGCCGCTGGCGATGATGCCTCCGCAGTTGTACTGCGGGGTTCCGGTCTGGGCCTCGAGACCAAAGCCATAGGTCAGCGCCCAGCGCCGCGCCTCTGTCGCCTGCAGAAGCACGGTCTTGTTGATCTCCCCGCCAGTGGGATTCTCGACAGCCGTGTCGATCTCGTTGAAGAGAGCAAAGTCGTAGAGATTGCGCTGCGTTTCCATCAGTGCCGTCTCGTTGAGCGGGTCGCCGGGATGCAGGGTGATGGCCTTGACCACCGTCTTGGGACGGGTGTAATGCAGCCCGGTCAGCAGCACCTTGCGTACAAAAATCTGCCGCCCCTCGGTGATGTGGAAGACCACGTCCACCTTGTTAGAGTCCGTCTGCTCAACCTGCTGAGAGACATCAACCCGCACTTGGTCAAAGCCCCGGCTCATGTAGTCGATCAGCAGCTCGTCCCGGTCCCCGGCCAGGTTCTGTGGCGATAACAGCTGTCCTGCAACCGTATTCATCAGCAGCGCGAGCCGGGCGGCGTCCGCATGCTCGTTTCCTTCCAGGCGCACTGTGCCCACCCGCAATTGTTTGCCTTCCTCGATGCGATATACCACCGCGAGCGGGGCAGTTTTACCACCATTTGTCTCTGCCGTACTGGTTTCGGGGGTAATCGAGGCCTTGGAGAAGCCGTTGTTCCGGTAGAGAGCCTGAAGAGTGTTGACGTCGGCAGCGACCAGCGCCTGGCTGTAGTCACCGTGGCGGTCAAAGGCATCGGCGGCATGAACGCTGAGCAGCTCTTTGAGCGTTGCGGAGTCAAAGTAGTGGTTGCCGGCGACCGAGACGCGCTCCACCCGCCGCCGCGGCCCCAGGCGCACCTTGTAGAGAATCGTCACCTGCCCGGCATTCGCTGATTGCTGTTCGTGCTCCACTTTCACGTCAAAGTAGCCCATTCGCTGGTAGTAGTCGCGCAGCCGGCGATTGCCTTCATTGAGCAGGTCCTCATCCACGCTGCCTTCTTCGAAGATGGGAACCACCTTTTGCAGCAGTTCCTGGCTGGCGCTGGCGCCCTCCACCAGCACCTTGACCACCGGGCCCCGGTTGGCGGAAAAACGGAAGTCGACCTTCTGGCTCTCGGGAGAGTAATGCTGGCTTTCCAGCTTAATTTCAGCTTCCAGGCGCTGCTCACCACGATAGGCCTTCAACACTCCGGCCAGTGCCCGGTTGCCGGTTTCGTGATCCACGCGCTCACCTGCCCGTAGGTGCGCATGACGGCGAAACTCGTTTACGCTCATCCCCGGCTCGCCGGTCACCTCCACCGTGCCCACGCGCGCCTGCGGACCAATGACCACATGGAAAGCAATATCGACGAGTTGCTCCTCAGGGTGGGCCGTCAGGGTGTGGGTAATCACCGGCGCGTGAAAGCCGTCCTGGGCCAGGGTCAGGCGCATCTGCTCCAGAGCCTGGTCGAGCTTGGCGGTGGTAAACCGGACACCGGGCGCCAGTTGGCTGGCACGCTCCAGTTGCGTATTGATCGTGGCAATTTTGGCGCCGTCCACGCTGACTGTGCCGATAAACGTCCGCGGCGTCCCGCGAAAGGTGAGGGCCACGCCCTCCTGCTCGCGGGCTCCTTCCACCTCGATGGTTTCAAAGAGGCCGGTAGCAAAGAGCTGACGCAGGCTCCTCTTAAGCTCTTCCCGGCTCAGGGGCACCCCCTCAGCCTGATCCAAGTGGCCTGGCAAGGGTGCGAGGCGATCAGCTGAAACACCTGCAAACGAGATGCGCCGGACAGGCAAACCCTCGAATTGCGCGAGGGGATCTACAGAAATCGGTGTCGCTGGAGCGTCACTCGTGATGCTGTTTCCAGTGTCGCTCGACGGTCTCTGTCCCGCGGCGCTTATGCCGCCAGTAAGCCAAATAGGAAGGCAACAAGCCAGGAGAATGACGTACCCCGACCACTTGCCGCATTGGCCCCCTGGCATAAACCTCAAAACCGTATCTCCCCCAAAAAACACGGGGAAAAGTGCCCCGCTGCACAATCGATGGCCGTAACCAGCCGTCTGCAATCACTGATCCCTATCCCTCTATACTAACGAGGAACTGCGTTCTACGTCCCGCGCTGCTCCCCGCGCACATCGTTGGGAATTATTTGAGTACCCGCGTGTGCACTGTTATCCGTTTCCTTTGCTTACATTGCTCTGCCCCCTCACATTCCTTTAGCTATAGCCGATAAATTCCCTCAGTTACTGTTCAATCGCGGACAACTGAGGGGCGTCCAGGGGGTGGTCTGTTTATGCTAAATTCCTTGGGATTTCAGGATACGCCTCGGCTCGGAATGCTGGGTGCAAAGACATTGCAGGCGCAGACTCCCCGGCATGGGAACTGCATCGTGTACAGGACCGTACCAAAGGTCTGGCAAGTCTGCTGTTGGATGGGGAAAGGCAAAAAGAGGTAGAATAATCTTGAAACTACTTGAAGCTTGCGTCGTCTAATGAAGATAAGCTGATACGAGGACACTCAATGTCGAACCGCCCCTCCATCCCACCCTCACCCAAGACCCTCTCCGGATCGGATGTACCCGATGTGCGCCGGGTTTCCATCCTGCCGGTCCGGGATACTGTCCTGTTCCCTCATGCTGTGCTGCCCCTGACTGTGGGCCGGGAGAGCTCCATCCAGTTGATCGAGTCGCTGGGCGAAGAGCGGGCCATCGTGGTGGTGGCACAGCTCGACCCACGGCTGGACGCGCCCAAACCAGCCGACCTGCACGCCGTGGGAACTCTGGCTACGGTGCACAAGGTCGTGCGCATGCCCAACCAGAGCCGGTTTGTCTTCACCGAGGGGACGGATCGGGTACGCCTGGTGCGCTATACGCAGACCGAACCGTTCATGGTGGCCGAGGTGGAGACGCTGGAGGACACGGAACCGGCTGCTACAGCCAGCGTGGAAGCGCTAGTGCGCAACGTCATCGGGCAGTTCCAACAGATTGTCTCCGAGTCTCCGACTCTCTCCGATGAATTGCGGACTATTGCCGCGAACATCGAGGAACCGAGCCGGCTGGTGGACTTTGTGGCCTCGTCGCTGCCCTTCCTTACCACCGACGACAAGCAGCAACTGCTGGAGACGCCCAGCATCGGCGCCCGCCTGGAACTGCTGAACCGTCACCTGGCCAAGGAGATCGAAGTGCAGCAGTTGCGCACCAAGATTCAATCTGAGGTGCAGGACCAGGTGCAGCAATCTCAGCGCGACTACTACCTGCGCGAGCAGCTCAAGGCCATCCAGAAAGAACTCGGGGAGCAGGACGAGAGCCAGCGTGAGACCGACGAACTGCGCCAGAAGATTGAAGCGGCGGGAATGCCGGAGGAGGTAAAGAAGGAGGCCATTAAGGAGCTTACGCGCCTTTCGCGCATGTCCCCCATGGCCGCCGACTACTCGCTTACCCGCAACTACATTGAGTGGCTGGCGGTGCTGCCCTGGTCCAAGAGCTCGGGGTCGAGGATCGACATCAACAAGGCCAAGGAAATCCTCGACGAGGACCATTACGAGCTGAAAAAGGTGAAGGATCGCATCCTAGACTACCTGAGCGTGCTGCAGTTGAAGCCGCAGATGAAGGGGCCGATTTTGTGCTTCGTGGGGGCTCCGGGGGTGGGCAAGACCAGCCTGGGCCGGTCGATTGCGCGCGCGCTGGGCCGCAAGTTCCAGCGTGTCTCGCTGGGCGGCATGCACGACGAGGCGGAGATTCGCGGCCATCGCCGTACTTACATCGGCGCGCTTCCCGGTCAGATCATCCAGAGCATACGCCGTGCCGAAACCAACGATCCGGTCATCATGCTGGACGAGATCGACAAGCTGGGACGGGACTTCCGCGGCGATCCGGCCTCGGCATTGCTGGAAACGCTGGACCCGGAGCAGAACAACACCTTCCGCGACAACTACCTCGATGTGCCCTTCGACCTGTCGAAGACCTTGTTCATCTGCACGGCCAATATGCTGGACACGGTTCCTCCGCCGCTGCTGGATCGCATGGAGCTGATCTTCCTGCAGGGTTACAGCGAGGACGAGAAGATGCACATCGCCTTCCGCTACCTGATTCCCCGGCAGATCAAGGAGAACGGCATTACGGCGGAGCAGATAGAGTTCCCCGAGGATGCGGTGCGCCATATAGTGCGCCACTACACGCGGGAAGCCGGCGTGAGGAAGTTAGAGCAGACGCTGGGGACAGTTTGCAGAAAGCAGGCGCGGCGCGTGGTGGAGGGCCAGACAGACAAGCTGGTGGTGACGCGCGAGGTGCTCAAGGATTTTCTTGGCGGCATCCAGGTGCGCGTGGATACCGAGGTCGCCGAGCGGGTAAAGCGCCCCGGAGTGGCAGTTGGCCTGGCATGGACGGCAGCCGGCGGAGACATCCTCTTCATCGAGGCCAACAAGATGAAGGGCAAGGGCAACTTCGCCATGACCGGTCAAATCGGCGAGGTAATGCAGGAGTCGATGCAGGCCGCGCTGACCTGGGTGCGCTCCAACGCCGCCTCGCTAAGCCTCGCCGAGGATTTCACCAAGGAGATGGACCTGCACATTCACGTGCCCGCCGGAGCCATCCCCAAGGACGGCCCCTCAGCGGGCGTGACCATGGCCACGGTTCTTGTCTCGCTGCTTACCGATACGCCGGTTCGCCCGTTGACTGCCATGACCGGCGAGATTACCCTCAGCGGCAATGTGCTGCCGGTGGGCGGCATCAAGGAAAAGTTCCTGGCCGCACGCCGCGCCGGGGTGGAAAATATCATCCTGCCCGCGGAAAACCGCCAGAACGTGGAAGAAGACCTGACTCAGGAACTGCTCGATGGCGTCACCATCCACTACGCCAGCCGCATTGAGGATGTGCTGGCCGTGGCCCTGCCGCTGTTAAAGGCAAGGCCGGACATGAAGCCGGTGGCCATCGAGCAGGCTGTGAGCGCCTCTGCGTAAAACAGGCGACATTTTATCGCGAAAGGCCGGCGAACCTGCCGGCCTTTCTTGCGTGACGAAGACGCAGTGGCAGGTTCGGCCGTGCACTTTTACTGATTGCCGCCTGCCGCGTCTAACCTGCAGGCGGTATTCTTTGGGAATGCAGGCGCTTATTTTATACATAGGCGTGATGAACAATTGCCGGCGAACCGGTTTCTGGGCGCTGCTGGCTCTGGCGCCCCTGACGCTGGCAGCGCAGGAGCTTACCCTGCATGTGGACGTAAAGCTGGTCAACGTATTCGTGAACGTAATCGACCAGAACGGGGCGATTGCGGCCGGCCTGGCGCGCGAGGACTTTGCGCTCACCGAGGATGGCAGACCGCAGCAGATTTCAGTCTTCGAGCGCCAGTCAGAGCTGCCTTTGAATCTGACATTAGCCATCGACACCAGCGGCAGCGTGCGCAAGGACATGGCCGAAGAGGCGGACGCGGCCCGGCGGTTTGCCCACGCCCTGTTGCGCTCTCAAGACCAGATGAGCCTGCTGCAGTTTGCCACCTATGTGCGCGAGTTGACGCCCTTCACCAACAAGGTGGCCCAGATCGATCACGGGCTGAGCGAGTTGCGCGGCGATTGGGCTACGTCACTCTACGACGCCATCTGCCAGGCTTCGGCACGGTTGGGCGATAAGCAAGGGCGCAAGGTGCTGGTGCTCATCTCCGACGGCGACGACACCGCCAGCAACGCCACCTACGCCCAGGCGCTGGAGCAGGCGCTGCGCAATGAAGTGATGATCTACAGCCTCATCGACGTTCCTATCGAGGCCAGCGCAGGACGCGACCTTGGTGGCGAACACGCGTTAATCACTCTGGCGGAGCAAACCGGCGGCAAGAGCTTCTATGTGAGCGACGGCGGGCTTGAGAAGGCCTTTGCGCGGGTAAGCGACGACCTGCGCACGCAGTATCTGCTTGCCTATTATCCTCACAATCAGGAGCCGGGAAGAACTTTCCACCGCATTCAGGTCACGATTCCCAGGGCAACGCCCCAGTCTTTCAATATTCACCATCGCACCGGCTACTACACGGACTCGCCGGCCCAAATCAGGTAATGCACAGAATTCTGAGCTTGAAAAGAAATGAGTTGCACTGCTCCTGTGGATTCTCTCCGGGGCAACCTGTTAACCGGGCGGGAAAAACGGCTACAATTTATTTATGCATCTGGTAATCTTTGCAATGAAGGTGTTGGAAGTCATGTTTTTCGTCGGCCTTGTGGGCTCTGGAGTGGTCGTGCTCATCAGTTTTGTCGAGGACGGAATCGAGCTTTTCGGCAAAGATGAGCCGCCTGAGTCACGCGCTTGAGGTCGCATTTCGCTAGAGTTTGTTTGTGAACATTGACTCTGTCTTCAATTGGACATAAACTCATCGCAGTGCGGGCGATGATATAAGCTCCCGCAACCCAGGAAAGCCGGCTGTAGAGCCAGCACTATCGCAATGGCATCCACCCGAACGACCTTTGCACCTCCTTCCGCCCGCGTAAAGCTCATCGTGGCATCCTCGGTGATGCTGACGTTCATCTCTTTTTGGCGAGCGGCGGCCATTGTTCTGAATGATCTGGGCTCCTCGGCTTTCTATGCCGGGGGCATTGCTGAGCAGATGGTGGGCGAGGCGGCGCCGTGGTTCATCCTCGGCATCATGCTCTTCAGCTTTGCGGTGCGCGCGGTCTACGTCGAAAGCTGTTCGATGTTTACTCGCGCCGGCGTATACCGCGTGGTGAAGGAGGCCCTGGGCGGCGGCTTTGCCAAGCTTAGCGTTTCGGCCCTGATGTTCGACTACATTCTTACCGGACCAATCTCCGGCGTGTCAGCCGGGCAATATATTACAGGCTTGATAAACGAACTGCTGACGGTGGCCAACACCAGCCATTGGCTTCCACCGGCTCTGTTGGACGCGCATCATCATCCCTTTCAGTTCGATATGAATCACACCTCGGCGATATTTGCCGCGGCGGTCACCATTTATTACTGGTGGCAGAACATCAAGGGAATTGAGGAGTCCAGCAGCAAGGCGCTGCGCGTCATGCAGATCACCACGGTGATGGTGGTGATTCTTCTGCTTTGGGGCAGTTACTCGGTATTCATGACTCCCGGCGTTCACCTGCCTCCATCGCCTATACCTTCCCATCTCACTTTCAGCAGCGACGCCCTGGGATTTCTGAAGGGAATGCCGCAACTGCTTCCGATGATGGGATTGTTCGGCATACTCATGGCCTTCGGCCACTCGATTCTGGCCATGAGCGGCGAAGAGACCCTGGCACAGGTCAATCGTGAAATTCAGTACCCCAAGCTGAAGAACCTTAAGCGGGCTGCAATTGTCATCGCCATCTACAGCCTCATCTTCACCGGCGGAGCCACGTTGCTGGCTTCCGTGCTGATTCCGCCATGGCAAATTACCCACATCTACCAGGACAACCTGATTGCCGGCCTAGCCATGTTCATGGTCGGTCCCTTGTACTTGCGCATCACCTTCCGCATCTTCGTGGTGCTGGTCGGCTTCCTGATTCTCTCTGGCGCCATCAACACTTCAATGATCGGCTCGACCGGCGTGCTGATGCGCGTGGCCGAGGACGGCGTCCTGACCGACTGGTTCCGCAAGCCGCATAAGAAGTTCGGCACTAGCTTTCGCATCATAAATATGATTTTCATCCTCCAGATGATCACCATCATCGCCAGCCGGGGAAACGTCATCGTTCTGGGCGAGGCCTACGCCTTTGGCGTGATCTGGTCGTTTACCTTCAACAGTCTGGCCGTTCTGGTTATGCGCTGGACGTATCATGGCGAGCGCGAATGGAAGGTTCCCCCTAACATCCGCATCGGGAAGTTCGAGCTACCCGTGGGTCTGCTCTCGGTCTTCATGGTGCTGTTCTCCACTGCTATCGTCAACCTGTTCACCAAATCGGTGGCCACAGTAAGCGGGGTTCTGTTTGCGGCGGCATTTTTCATCATCTTTACGGTTTCTGAACGCATTAACCTGCGCAAACATGCCCAAACTGCACACCAGATGAAGGATATCTTTCAACTGGAGCAACAGGAGGCGGTAAGCCGGGAGTCTGTGGCCATTCGTCCGGGTGGCGTAATTGTCACCATACGCGATTCCTCCAACCCCATCGCTTTGAAGTGGACTCTCTCTCACACCAACACGAATGATCAGGACGTGGTGGTGATCAATGTGCGCATGATGGGTGTGGGCGGACCGGAGTACCTGAGCACCGCGGACCAGAGCTTCAGCGAGCATGAGCAAATGATCTTCACCAAGGCCATCTCCGTAGCAGAGAGCTTTGGCAAAAAGGTATCTCTGCTGATGATTCCCGCTGGAGACGTCTTCACCGCGCTGGCGCAAAGCGCCAACTCGCTGGAGGTGGATTCGGTGGTCTCTGGAGTCTCCAGCTCCATGACCGCCGGGGAACAGGCTTTTCATCTGGGACAGGCCTGGGAGGCGCTGCCGGAGCCCAAGCGCCAATTCAACTACTATGTCGTCGATACCAGCGGCGAAGCCAAGGTGTATTACATCGGTCCGCACGCGCCCAAACTAAGCGCCGACGATGTGCAACTGGTGCATCGTTTATGGGTGAATATGCGCCGCGATCCCTCCATGCAGAATTTGCACCACGACGACATCATTACTTATGCCTTGACTAACCTGGCCGGCCAGTATGCCCGCGATAAGGAGGATATCCTTCGCGACCTGCGCAACTATCGCGCCGCTGAATCTTCCGCTGGTGTGCGTCTTGGCAGCCAGGACGCTTCCGGTACTCGCGCAGTGTCGGATGCGTCTGATCGTCCGTTGCCTCCGCAGAAACCCACGCGTTATCTTTAGGACCTGCTCACTGTCCGCTCATTCCGGAATACGATTTGTTTTTACCCGCGCTGTTAAGGCTTTTATGTTTGTAATAAAATCTTATCTTGCGCATTGTGTTTGTCAGGTGGAGCTGTGGGAGTTTCAGAGATTCTGATTCAGATTGATCACGAGATTGCTCAGTTGCAGCAGGCTCGCGCTCTGCTGGCTAGCGGCTTCGGGGCCGCGCACAAGAAGATTGCGGCCGCTCCTGCCGCCAAAAAAGCCGCAAAGAAGAAGAGGCATCTTTCCCCTGAAGGGCGAAGGCGCATTGTCGAGGCCGTGAAGCGCCGCTGGGCGGAGCAGAGGAAATCAACGTCAGGCAAATAGCTGAAGCCTGGGCGACATGCGGCTGGCATGCCAGTCCAATACTTCCGGCAGAACCGCATTAATCTAAATGACAATCTGCTTCGTGATCAGGCAAAGAGGCGTTGGCGTCCCACGAAGGCGAGGCCGAGGCCGAGCCCGAGGATGAGCAGACTGAAGGTGCCCGGTTCGGGAACAGCTGACACGGATATATCGTCGAGCAGCAGAACCCCTGGATCATCCCGGAAGTCGAATTGAATGGTGTCTGAGCCGGTACCAGTTACCGTATATGTGTAAAGAGTGTATGCCCCGCCGCTAGTGTATGCAACACCGCTATTGGGATTCGTCAGAGAGATAAGCTGGGTGCCGTCCCAGTATGCAGAAAAATCCGAGGGGCTATCGCCTTCACTGGCTAGATAGAAAGCAAATGCATAGTCCTGTCCAGTGATCGTTGTAAGCGTCTGAGAAAGGGTGCCGTCGGAGCCTTTCGGTCCCATTTCAAGAAACCAGTTGCCGGAATTGGATTTATAGTAGCCGCTGGGCATGATGCCGGTCATACCCTCGTTACCGCCCTTAGTCCATCCGGTGAAATAAACAGCCTCGAAACCGCAATTTGTAACCAGATTGCCTGGTATCGCGTCGCAGAGGCTGGACGAGAATGCCTTCAGAGGCTGAATCATCCAAATGCCAAATGCGCAAACCAAAACAAGCAGCTTAAGTGTTTTCATTGAGGTCTCTCTTTCCGTAGGAAATTTATGTTCCGATGTGCAAACAAAGTATTAAGCCGGAATTTCCGTTTTGCTTTTCGGCTGCGAACCAGTATACGCCAATTTGCCTCCGCTCACGATCTTTTTCGCATTGGTTCCAGGGCCAAAGACCCGGTCGTGTGCGACACGGCCTTTGCCGGGACCAAAAAGCCAGGATTTGCCGTGCAGCAAAGCGATTCTCCAATATGACGCTTAGAAGTTTCACAGTGATGAATCAAAAAGGAAATGTGGGCTAAATGGATTCTCCAGGCGCCCACCGCACCACATGGACACTGGAATCGACCAGTGCGGCCAACTCCTCTGGAGTCCCTTTCAGTTGTGGAACGGTTCCATAGTGGATAGGAAGGATGGTTTTTACCCTCAGAAAGCGTGCAGCCAGCGCCGCTTCCTTAGGGCCCATGGTGAAGTGTCCACCAATGGGCAGCATGGCCACTTCTGGCCGGTATAACTCGCGAATCAGCTTCATGTCGGAGAAGACCGCCGTATCACCGGCGTGGTAGAGGACTGGACCATCCGCGATGGTCAATACAAATCCTGCCGCAACTCCAACATCGTGAGTCCCCTGTTCATCCTGCGCCGCCGAAGAGTGCTTGGCCTCCACCATGGTCACCGCCACATCATCCAGTTGCACGGTCCCGCCCAGATTCATGCCAATCGTATTAGCGACGCCCTTGCTCGCGAGCCAGGTTGCCAATTCATAAATGGCCACCACAGTTGAATTGTGCCTGGCAGCCACTGGCGCCGCATCTGAGATATGGTCGCTGTGGCCGTGGGTTACAAGAATATAGTGGATCTTCTCCGGCAGAACAAACTCCTTGGGATACTTCGGATTCTGCGCGATAAACGGGTCGATCAGGATGTTGGTGCCTTTGGCGGTTTGGACCAGCACGGTCGCATGTCCGAGCCAGGTAATGCGCGCTCCCTGCAATCTCAACTCTCCATTACCGGTACGCTGAATTCGTTCAGCCATCGTAACTGCCCCTCCCTGGATTTCCAATCTACCATGACGGCAATTCCCTTGTCTGCTACATGTTCACTGCAGGAAAACTGCGCGTGGAATGAATCTAGGTCTGTTTGGCGTGATCGCAAAATCAGTCTTGCATGTCCATTGGTCTTTGCTTACAATCCTAGCCGTGGAGGCAAGTATGATGCTTTGGAAACGCGCCTTATTGCTCGGGCTCCTCAGTTGGTTGATTCCGTTTGCCATCTCATTTTTTATATTCTTTTTGAAGAAATCAAACGCGCCGCTCTTTTCTACGCTCATGTATCTGGTTGTTCTGCTTACGGCCGGATTATTGCTCGCCGGCTATTTTCGAAACCGTCCAGTGTCGGTACGCGAGGCCCTGCTTGTGGGCGCGCTATGGTTCGTAATGAACCTGGTCTTTGATTACCCGATGTTTGCTTATGGTCCGATGAAGATGACCGCGCTGAGCTATTACTCGGAAATAGGACTGGCGTACCTGACGTTTCCCGTCTTCGCGTTCTTGTCGGCGCGGCTGGCAAAGCCGTGACGCTCTAGCGCGTGATGATGACTTCCGAGACGCCGTCCTTGGCCAGAAACTGGCGGTAACCGGACCAGGCGGAGAAGAGCCGCTCAATGCTGCGGTTGCTGAAGGCGCGCTTGATAGGAAACGGCTGGGCTAACTGCACCTCGACATAATCGCCAGCAGTAACGTGAAAGCGGCAGTGCACCGTCTCCTCGCCCTCGGTCCGTATGTGGAAAAAGGCCAGCACTGCCCCGTCGGGTTTCGTGGCCTCATACAGGCGAGACACAACCGGCACCACGAAGGGCTCGGGAAGATAGTCGAGAGTGGTCCACAAGAGCACCACATCAAACGTGCGCCCCTCAAAATTGAGCGACTGCTGCAGAAAGCCCTCGACGTTCCAGATCGGGTTGCCTTCCTCGCCTATGCCGGTCTGCCACTTTCCCGTGCAGGCGTCGCGGACCAAATCGGTGAGGAAGACGCTGTGGCCCAGTTCGGTCAGGTATTGGACGTTAGCCGGCGAGGTATAGCCGATGTCGATGGCCTGGAGTATGGACTTGGTATTCAACCGTTTGCGCAGTGCCGCCCATCCGCCCGAGTGGCGTGGCACCTTGGGCCCGGTAAAGCCTGGGAGGGAAGCGGGAGAAACGCCTTCCTCTTTCTTTTCAAACCAGCGGCTCATCAACTTCAAATCCTCTTGCTGCCCGGTAACCGGCACAGGGCCGGAGCGGCAAGCAGCTTCCTGTTAAGAGACGCCACCGGCATGCGGCGTTTTTTCGGCCCCGGTGCCCCTGGAAACAGCCTGCGTCAGGTCCACCTTGCCGCGAAAGACCGCATTGTCCTCCACCACCAGGCGTAGGGCACGAATATCGCCTTCCACCACGCATCCGGCGCGTAACTCGACGCGGCCGCTGGCGGCCAGATTGCCCTGCACCTGGCCCAAAATCAGAATGTCTTTGGCGGAGAGATCAGCGGCAACGTTGGCGCTGGAGCCAATGGTTAACCGGCTCTCCGAGAGGCTCACAGTCCCCTCCACCCGACCGTCGATTATCAGGTCTTCACTGCCCTTTACTTCGCCGCAAATCACGACGGTTTTACCGATGCGCGCGGGAGCGTTTTCAATTGTCATGGTGAGATTCCTTCCCCGGACCTAAGTTAAAGAATACTCAGAGAGTGAGCAGCCCGGTGCTCGCCAGGACTGGCCGCTGCCCCGGGGGAAGGAGGGGGGCGCTTTGGCCGAATGCCGTCTGCTTCAATCTCCAAGAGAGTTCTAGCCTAATAATTGGCCCTGAACGCACTATACGCAACCGAGCCCCTTGGCTTCAATCAAACATCGTAAAAACTATCTCCGCGTCTAACATTTAAGGGGTTCAATCACCATCCACGGACAGCCTATGCCCGCTAAACTAGAAAATGTGTACAAAATGTTGCCATTTTTCCTGCTATTTTCCTGGACCGTCGCCACCCAAGGGCAGCCGGCCACCCTTACGCCCACCCAGGCCCAGGCGCTGGTTGCGCGGGCGCTGGCTACCGAAGATCGCACCGCCCGGGACTTGAGCCATCCCATGCGTTACCGGCTGCGCAAATCCAGCCCTCGGCTGACCACGACCAAGGAGATTGCCGAAACCCGCGACGGCGACGTGGCCCGGCTGGTGGCTGTCAACGACCAGCCGCTGAGCCAGGCCGAAGAGCAGCAGGAACAGGCCAGACTTGACGCGCTGCTGAGCGACCCGAGCCGTCAGCGTCATCGCAAGCAGAGCGAGGAATCTGACACCGGGATCGTCCTGAAGCTGTTGCGCATGTTGCCCCAGGCGTTTCTCTATGAATACGAGGGGGTTGGCCAGGGTTCCTCGGGTGCTGTGGAGAAGTTCCGCTTCCGGCCCAACCAAGATTTCAACCCGCCAGATATGGAAACGCAGGCGCTGACGGCTATGACCGGCGAACTCTGGATCGACGCCGCAGAGGAGCGCGTGACGCGCCTGGAGGGCCATCTGGAGCAGGACACCAACTACGGCTGGGGCATTCTGGGCAAACTGGACAAAGGGGGATGGATCGTCCTGGAGCAGGCCGAAGTGGGCGCTAGGCAGTGGCGTATTGCGCGCTTCCAGATCAAGATGGAGCTGCGCATCTTATTCAAGACGAAGGACTTCGATTCTGTGCAGGAAATGACCCAATATGAGCCAATTCCGGACAATCTGGACTACCGGCAGGCCATACAGTTACTGCGTGGAGGGCCGGAAAGAGTGGCCCCGGAAGCACACTAAGAACTCACCAAAACCGGTACAAACGCAAAGCGGCCTCATCCAGATGGGTGGGGCCGCTTGAGCCTTGAAAACAGTCTTCGTTAGACCTTCATCAGGATGATGACAAATGTCATCATGCTGAGAAACTCAATGAAGACCAGGCCGATAATCATAAAGGTTTGGATCGCGGCGCGGGCACCGGGGTTGCGGGCCAGCGCTTCACAAGCCGAGCCGACGGCCCTGCCCTCGCCGAGACCGCAAAGACCGGCAGCCAGCGCCATACCGAGGCCGGCGCCGATGGGCGCCAGGTTGGCAGCGGCAGAGCCGCCATCCGCGAAGGCCGGAATGGCGAAGCAAAGAACCGCCAGAGCCATGAATACGTATTGAAGTTTGCGCATAGTTCTCCTGCTTCCCTGGAATTGGCCGCCAGTGGGTGGTTGAGGCTCACCGTGCTCGGCAATTTCGGAAATTCTGTTTCCCTTTTGCATCTTGCAAGGTCACCGCTCCCTATTGGTCGCGTTGACTATGTTTTCGAGGCTTCGAGTTACAGTGTTTCCGAAATTGCGTTTGACCCCCTCACGCTGGCGGCCGTTCGTTTGCCCGGAGCGGAAGCGCTCTCCGGCGAATTTTTCTCCTCATCTAGGACGAGTTAAAACCTAGTGCTCGTGTGCTAATGCAAGGGACAGATAAATCATAGTCAGGAGCATGAAGATGTAAGCCTGAATAAAGGAAACGAAAACGTGAAAGCCCATAAAGACCGAGGGAATGACCACCGGCGCCAGCGAGAAGATGCCCAGCGTCACCATGTCGCCGGCGAACATATTGGCGTAAAGACGAATGGTGAGCGACATCATGCGCGCCAGATTGGAGACGATCTCAATGGGAAACATCAGCCACGCAAGCCACCAGACGGGCCCGGCGAATTGCTTCATATAGCCAATGGGGCCATTTGCGCGAAGGCCTTGATAGTTGTAGTAGAAGAAGGTGGGCACCGCAAGGCCCAAGGGCACCCAAGGTTGGCTGGTAGGAGCTTCGAGGCCGGGGATCAGCCCCAGCAGATTATTGAACAGAACAAAGAGGAAGATGCAGGTGACGTATGCCTGGAAGCGCTGGTAACCGTGGCCGATGGTCTGGTCCGCCTGGCTGCCGGTGAACTCGTGAATCATCTCGGCGATCTGCTGCGCCGGGTTGGGTTTCTCCACTGACAGCGTCAGCCGCACAAGGATGAAAAAGGCGATCAGCCCGGCAGCAACCAGCAGTTCCAGCCCGAAGGCCTGATTGACCTTGACGGCCTGTTGAGCGGCCCCGGCGGGTAAAATTCCAATCGACTGAAATGCCTTAACCTCGACCCCCATCAAGAGATCGTTCAGCCAACGGACAAAAATCCATGATTCCGGCATTATGACTTGAATCTTTCTGTTTCCGCCCGACTCGCTTCAGGGAGCCACTCAGTCCCTGATCAGCCGGATACCTTCCCAACCAATGGTCAATACTGCTAAACCCAGGCCGTAGAGAAGCGCCCATACAGAGCCTTGGATATATTTCAGGCTAACATAAATCACTACCGCAAAAAGAATGAGCTTGAGCACGAAGAAAAGTGCCACCGCGAATGTGTTCGTGGCGGTCTTCTGCATGTCGAGTCTGGCGTTAATGGCGCGGACCATCCGCCGCCACTCCATGATGCTTGCGGCCGAGATTGCGGCTCCAACAGCCAGCATCGCGGCATTGCGCCAGCCGGAGCCAATTAGTACAGCCATGGCGGATAACAAACCAAGAATCAGTATGTTACCCAGTACCCGCTTAAACAGCGATTCCAGATTCTCATGGGTGAAATCAACGATTGGGTGGGTTTCCTGGGTCATAACGTATTGTCAGTGCTATCCTCTCCGGTTCCGTTCTGGGGCAGGTCTTCTATACGGGAATTTTTCTCGGTCGTGATCGCCAGTCGAACCACATAGACCAACCCGGAGATGCCGCCAAACACGCACCCGGCGATGCCGATCCACGACTGGTGCAGCCATTTGTCGGCCAAGGCGCCGGCCAGCCAGCCGACAAACGCTGCCGAGGGCAGCAGAAGCGCAATCTGCATCAGCTTTTCGGCCTCGACCCAGGCCGTAATTCCTCTGGAGGTTTTTGGCCGCAGCGTCGACTCCGGAATGGGGCGGTTGAAGGGCATAGAAGCACCCTTTCAGGATACAGGGCCAACCACGAAGCGGGTATACTTCCCTTTTGGGCCTTTTCACATTGAATGGAAGGTATCTTCGTGTTCGATTCGGAATTTGAGCGCAATCTTTTCGACCTGCGCAAGACAAAGCTGGAAGAGATCGTGAAGCTGGGGCAGGCGGCCTACCCAAACCAGTTCCCTGCCTCGCACACCATTCCCCAGGTGCGCGCCAAGTGGGACGAGGCGCAGGCTGAGACTCTCGAAGCTAACCGTATAACGGTGGCCGTAGCCGGGCGCATCATGGCCATCCGCGCGCAGGGCAAGGCCGGCTTTGCGACGCTTCAGCAAGACGGCCAGCGCTTGCAAATCTACGTCCGCCTCGACGCGGTGGGCGAGCAGGGTTTTGCACTCTATAAGCTGCTCGACTTAGGCGACCACATCGGCGTCTCCGGCTATCTCTTCCGTACCCGGACCGGCGAGTTGACCATCCACGTGGAGCGGCTGACCTTCCTCTGCAAAGCCATGCTGGCGCTGCCGGAGAAGTTTCACGGCCTGGCCGACGTGGAGTTGCGCTATCGCCAGCGCTATGTGGACCTCTTCGCCAACCTCGACTCTCGGGCAGTCTTCGTCAAGCGCGCCAAGGTGCTCAAGGCCATCCGCCAATTCTTCGACGCGCGCGGGTATCTCGAAGTTGAAACTCCAATGATGCAGCAGATCGCGGGCGGGGCGGCTGCGCGGCCCTTCACCACGCACCACAACGCGCTCGACCTGGACCTGTTTTTGCGCATCGCGCCTGAGCTCTACCTGAAGCGCTTGGTCGTCGGCGGATTTGACCGCGTCTACGAGATCAACCGCAACTTCCGCAACGAGGGCGTGAGCACGCAGCACAATCCCGAGTTCACCATGCTGGAGTTCTACCAGGCGTATGCGAACTATCACGATCTGATGCAGATTACCGAGGAGTTGATCGAGTTTGTAGCGCGGGAGGTGAACGGAACCACCAAGATCGAATTCAACGGCCACACCATCGATCTGGCCAAGTGGCAACGCTTTACCATGCGCGAAGCGATTCGTGTTTTCTGGCCGGAGGAAGCGGGCGCCAAGCCTGCGATGACGGCATTTGAGTCCGCACAGGTCTTGCAGACGCGGCTGCACGCGGCCATGAACTCGCTTGAAAAGGCGGTGGGTGATACCGCGCATCTCAGCCCGGAGCGCATCGCGGATCTGAAGACCATTCACGGCGCCATTACCGCAACTTACTATGATTCGCTCAAGGGCGCATCCGTGGGCAAATCCGTTTACAACCTCTTCGAGGCAGTGGTTGAACCGTTTCTCATCCAGCCGACCATCATCTACGATTACCCGACGGAAGTTTCGCCTCTTTCCAAGGCCAAGCCCGACGACCCCGAGCACGTGGAGCGTTTTGAATTTTTTGCCGGCGGCTTCGAGTTGGGCAACGCCTTCAGCGAGTTGAACGACCCCGTCGAACAGCACAAGCGCTTTGCACAGCAGCTTGAGGAGCGCGCCCATGGCGACGAAGAGGCCCACCAGATGGACGAAGATTACGTACGCGCGCTGGCCTACGGGCTTCCTCCCACAGGCGGCGAGGGCATCGGCATCGACCGGCTGGTGATGCTGCTGACCGGCTCCAAGTCGATTCGCGACGTGATTCTGTTTCCGCTGATGAGGCCGGAAAAGCAGGGACTAAGGGACTAGGGACTGAGGGACTAAGAGATTGGAGGTGAAGGCCGATGGGACAATCGTTCAAATATCTCGTAGTTTGGCAGCGGTCAATCGAATTGACGGTTAGTGTCTATCAGTTAACTTCGGCATTTCCAGATTCCGAACGCTTCGGCCTCACCAACCAGATGCGTAGGGCTTCGGTTTCCATCGCCAGCAACATCGCGGAAGGATATGGTCGCGCAACAAAGGGAGAATATGTTCAGTTTCTGGGCCACGCTCGCGGGTCGTGCTCGGAGCTTGAAACTCAGATTGTTATCGCAAAAAAGCTAGGATTCGGCGCACCTGCTAGTCTTCAGTCAACTGAATCCCTGTGCAATGATGTAGGCCGGCTTCTAGGCGCGCTGATGAAGTCAATTCGCTCGAAGCAGTCCTCAGTCCCTAGTCCCTTAGTCCCTTAGTCCCTGGAGTTCTAGTGAACATTCTCTTCGTCGGCGATATTTGCGGCAGCGCGGGGCGCAAGATTGTGCGCGAGCACATCGGACATCTGCGCACGGCGCATGAGGTGGAGCTCGTCATTTTCAACGCGGAAAACGCTGCCGGCGGCTTTGGACTGACTCCGCAGATCGCTGAGGATCTCTTCGATTTGGGCGCGGACGTTTTGACCACCGGCAACCACGTCTGGGATAAACGAGAGCTGATCGATTACCTGAACGCGGCCCCAGCCGACAGCCATGAGCGCGGCCGCCGCGTGCTGCGCCCAGCGAATTATCAGCCCGGAACACCCGGCCATGGCGTTTACGAGGGGACAACCGAGAGCGGCGTGGAGTACGCGGTGATCGACGTGCAGGGCTGCGTCTTCATGAACACCACCAACGATCCCTTCCACGCCATCGACGCGCTGCTGGCCGGCATCCGGGCCAAGGTCATTGTGGTGGACTTTCACGCCGAGGCCACCAGCGAGAAGGTGGCGATGGGCTGGCATCTGGATGGGCGCGTGACCGCGGTGCTGGGCACGCATACGCACGTTCCCACCGCCGACGAGCAGGTGCTGCCGGGCGGAACCGCCTACCAGACCGACGTGGGCATGAGTGGCCCCTACGACAGCGTGATCGGCGTCGAAAAAGAGCTGGTGCTGCGCAAATTTCTCACCGGAATGCCGGGCAAGTTCGATGCCGCCAAGGGAAACCCCAAGATGTGCGCCGCGCTGGTCTCCTGCGATCCTAAAACGGGGCGCGCCACGCGCATTCAGCGCATCATGTTGGGGGAATGACAGTGGCCAGTGGTCATCGCAAACTCACTTAATCAAGATCGCCTTTCCACTTGGATCCGCCGCCTGTACGGGCTTGCCCTGAACCTCAGCCGGGGTTCGCTCTACTACTTTCCCACCCGATTTCGGCGCGGCTGTATGCGAGGCATGCAGCAACTTTCCCTTGCCGTTGAAGGTCATGGTCCACTGCATAGGCCGTGGAAGCGCGGCAACATCGGTAAACCGGATGACCGCGCCTCCGTGCATGGGAATCACTTCTCTTCCCGTTGGAGCGGCAGGGAGTTTTTTGATGTCGGTCTGCTCCGGCGGCCCGATCTGGGGATGCGCGCCAGCCAGGGCGGCATAGCACATGCCCGTGGCCAGCCATTCAGGAGTGGTGTCCACATGCTCCTCGGCCCGGATGTGGTTGAAGGCCGAAATGGTGAGCGCGTTGATGGGCGCGGGCGAGAAGAGCGAATAGCCGCGGCGCAGGATGGGGATGATGCGCACCCGGCCGTCGCCCGAGCGCGGGATCGATGCCGAAAAGACGCTCACGTCGCCTTTGCCGTTGTTGCGCGTGAACTGCAAGAACAGGTGCTTGGGCAGAGCGGGGCAGACGATCTGCTGATAACTCCACTTGCCTTGATTGAATTCCAGGCCGGCAAACCCGGCGCGCTCTCCGATTGCGGACTCCGCGTCTGCCGCCAGATCGCGATCCTGCGGAGTCATTTGATCATAAGCGCGGAACTCTAGCGAGGCAGCAGGCGCCTGCGTCTCGCTGCCGGGAGGAAACGGCATCGGGCGCCGGTCTGCCTTGCGCACATGGGTCGGTTGAGGGGTGGCAGTATTCTGGTCTTCCTGAGCATGCGAGGGAACGCAGACTAGAGCGATAGCCGCAAAGGCCAGGAAGACGGGAAGGGTTCTGAATCGTTCCATGCTGCCCCTAGCCTACCACCAGCGCGCAGGGACTGCGTACGACGGGCTTTTGGTTGATAGGTGCTGGAAAACAAGAAGGGGCAGCCAGATATAGCTGCCCCTTTATGGCCCAGGAGGAGGGTAGGTCGCACCGGAGCCATTCTGGCTCCGGCGCAATCAACAAATCAGGCGGTCAACCGATCAATGCGCCGGGTGTCCCGCGGGGTGTCCGGCAGTCGGCTTGGGGTGCGTCACGGGAGCAGTTTTCTTCTTCTCCACAATCACGCCGTCGCGAAGCACGATCTGCGCGGTCTGCGCTGCGGTTGCCGTTGCTGCAACCTGCGTGTAGCTGTCGTAGGTGCCATCCAGTTCTGCATCGCCCCTGCTCTGTAGCCCATACGTGAAGCCAACCGCCGGAGCTTCCTTGCAGGACACGTGCGTCTTCAGATTGACGATGAAGTCGGGAACCTTGGCATCTTTGGCATCCTGAGACACAGCCACCTTGATTATTGAAACGACAGGCTCGATCACAATCTTCCTGATCGGCGTCTTGGTGTCGCTGAAGGGCCCACTCAGTTTATCAGTGTCCGACTTGATGCCGGAGTTAAGGATGTAATCCTCCTCCTCCTTCAGTACGGCACTGGCCGCCGGGAATGCCTTGCAAGTTACCGGGGTCTGCAGATTGATGATATAGTCGGTCGGCTTGACGCCCTGGGTTACGATAACCTTCATCGCCGAGGCATTGGCTTCCATGACAATGCCCGGAACCGGCGTGGCCCGATCTCTCAGCGCGGCCCACACTTTATCAACATCTTCCTTGTTTCCGTTAACCAGCACGTACTCCGCGTCGCCCAGGTTCATGGCGCTCAGGTTGGGAGTATCCACCACCGCTTGATGAGCAAGCTCGGCTGGTGTTGGAGCCGGCTTGATGATGAAGTCGCCCGGGAAGGTTGTGAGTGCGGCTTTGCTCTTGGTGTCGTCAAGGCCATCCAGGTTGCCGTGGTACTGCTTGTAGTAGTATTCCAGCAACTTTTCAATGTTGGGTTTGGCTGCGGGCGGAACGAAGTTCCACACGCGAGCGTAAAACCAGATCGCCTTAACCAGATCCTTGGAGCCGGGCTGGGAATACGCCTTGGCAAGAAAAAGCGTGTCCTGCAATGCGGGCCCCTGCTGGGTCTGAACATCCGTATACAGCATCAATTCAGCCGTGTATTCGGCGATTGCGGCTTTGAAATCCTTCTTGGAAACCGCGTCGTCGAATGCGATAGCCGAGTGAAAAGCCGGGTAGGTACCAGCAGTCAACTTCTTCCAGTCGGCGTCGGACATGGCGGCCGGCTTGGGCGCCAGAAGACCCTTGCGCGCAAGCGCCGCGGCATCGTCGCAGGTCTGCGAATCGTTGGTTTTGGCGCACTGGGTTTTCTTCAGGTAGACCGAGATAAAGATGGCCTTCATGTTGTTGGGATCCACCTGAAGCAGGCGGCGAGCTGCGTCGAGTTGCTTGTCAGGGTCATTCAGGTTCCCGTAAATAGTGATCAGATCATCGAGAACTGCTCCCTTGACGACGCTCTGCGGATATGCCTGCAAAAAGCTCTCCATGCAAGCGGCCTTGGCCTTGGGATCGCTTTGCGTGGTACATCCCTGGTAGGTGTTGTACTCTGCCGGATCCTTAATGGTGATGGTCGAATCCTGGGCACGCAGCACGGGCGTGAAAAAGAGACTCAGGCACGCCGATGCCATCACAGATGCGAAAATTAATTTCTTCATTCAGGGCTCCTGGGAATTGCCAAAATACAGATCAATACTCAAACAATCGCTCGCGGAATGCAAAACCGCTCTTTTGGACGGTCATGCACCGGGTGGATGGGCAAACCATGCCTCCTCGGTTTCCTATGCGGTCTTTGATGGATTATAGAAAGCCCTGCCCTCCGTGACAAGCAAAGTTGTAAGGGAAGTTAAGAATTCCCTTGTCAAGGCCGGGTCGTGAAAAATCCCTGACCGGGTAGATGAGTGTAGTCAAAAAGCTGTTCTCGGCGCTTGTATGACATTGTATTAATATGTAATAATCATGAAATGAACGCCCCACGTACCCGCGCTTCCCACGTTTTTACCATCAGCTTTCCTGAGGAGTTGGCTAAACAGGTGGTTGCCGTTGCCAACGAGGAGAGCCGCACCATCAGCGAGCTTTTTCGTGAAGCCTTCCGCACCTATCGAGTGGAACGTGCCCAACGCAAACTATTCGCAACACACAGGTTTGCGACAGAACAAGCCTCTTTACAACAGCCTGAAGATGGCGTAGAAACGACCCTCGAAGTAACTGGCAATAAGCAGCTTTCCCGAACGACTCTATAGACAGGCTCTATTCCCTTTTCCCTCTTCCCTATTCCTCCGCCTTCCATACATAGGCTCCCGGTTGAGGCAAGCCGATGTGGGCCAGCACGCGACATACGAACTGGCGAGCCATCTCGGTGGAGTCGACGGGGTGGTTGTAGAACGCCGCAATGCAGGGGAAGATGACCGCGCCGGCTTCTGCGGCCAGCGTCATGTTTCTGAGATGAATGCGGTTGAAAGGCGTCTCCCTCACGCAGAGCAGCAGCGGGCGGCGCTCCTTGAGGGTGACGTCGGCGGCTCGGGCAATCAGCGAATTGGCCAGGCCGTTGGCAATGGCCGCCAGAGTACCCATCGAGCAGGGCAGGATGATCATTCCGTTCGATGGATGACTGCCGCTGGCGATGGCCGCACCAATGTCGGCGTCGGAGTGCTGGATGGTCTTGGTGGGCGGCGCGCCGAGGAGCTTTTCCAGCAGGTCATTACGGCCGCTCACGCCCAGTTCCTCGGCTAGCACGCGCAGCGAGTTCTCCGAAGCTACAAAGTGGACGCGTGCCACGCGCTCATCCGCCTCCAGCGCGCGCAGCAACTCGCGGCCAAAGACCGCGCCCGATGCGCCGGTGAGTGCGACAATTAGATTCATGACCACTCTTAGCGTACGTCAAATTTGCGTTTGTGCTCCCATGCAAGCTTGTAAACCATCCCATCGTACCGGTAAAGATGGTAGATAGCATCCCCGGCTGCGGACCCCCAGTAACTCTCGATATCCTTATAGCCATTCGTCCTGGTTTTCAGGAGATCGATTCCGTTTCCGCTTGCAAAGAGGAGAACCTGAGCATGATCACCCATATCGCGGACGATCCAGAACCAATCATTATCGGCTCCGCTCATTGGATCCTTACCGATCACCACTTCGTCTGTCTCATTTAAATCTCTGAGATGAACTTTGACCACACCGAACAAACTGCGCAAATCCTCGCGATCAAGTTTTTCTAATTGTTCCCTCATCTCGTCTGCTTCGGGAGTCTTCAAAAGTGCATCGAGCACAGCATCCGATGGACGCTGTGCTCCTTTGAAGCCATAATCATCATCATTGGGTTCAAATTCAGATTGCTCTGCTGGGAGAGGTTTGTTTCTCGTTTGCCCCCGCGCAAATTCAACTGCTACAAACACACAGATCAAAACGCATATAATTCGAGCTGTTCGACTCATGACTTGCCCTCCATCAAGCGGAATGTGCAACCCTGTTAGTCGCGAATAATGTTCATTCCCCTAGCACCCTCTTGAAGATCGCGTCCACATTGCCCAACTGCCGCGTATAATCGAAGGTCTTTGCCAGCTTTTCTGGGCTGAGCAGCTTGCTGATCGTCGCATCCCGCGCAACCTCATCGCGGAAGACCAAATCCTCTTTCCACGCGCGCATGGCATGAGCCTGGACCAACTGGTAAGCGTCCTCGCGCAACATTCCGGCCTCGGCCAGATCCAGCAGCAGTTGCCCCGAGAAGATCAGCCCGCCGGTGCTTTCCAGGTTCTTCTTCATGCGCTCGGGATAGACCAACAGACGATCAATCAGGTCGGTCGTCCTGGCCAGCAGATAATCCACCAGAATCGTCGAATCGGGGAAGATGACGCGCTCGACCGAAGAGTGCGAGATGTCCCGCTCATGCCAAAGCGGAATGTTTTCAAAGGCCGCCTGTGCATTGCCGCGAAGCACGCGCGCCAGGCCGCTGATTTGCTCGCTGGTAATCGGATTTTTCTTGTGCGGCATCGCCGAGGAACCTTTTTGCTTCTCGCTGAAGTACTCCTGCGCCTCGCGCACCTCGGTGCGTTGCAGGTGGCGCACCTCGACAGCGATCTTGTCTAGAGAGCTGGCTATGATGGCCAGCGTTGCAATGTAGGCCGCGTGGCGGTCGCGTTGAATGACCTGCGTGGATACCAGCGCCGGCTTGAGTCCCAGTCGCGCGCAGATCTTCTCTTCGTGCTCCGGTTTTAAATGTCCAAATGTCCCCACCGCGCCGGAGAACTTGCCGACGCGCATATCCTCGGCCGCCGCGTTGAAGCGAACCATGTTACGCTCCATCTCGGCGTACCAGTTGAGCAGCTTGAGGCCGAAGGTCGTCGGCTCGGCGTGAATGCCGTGGGTGCGCCCAATCGTCGGCGTGTGCTTGAACTCGATGGCCCTTCGCTTGAGCACCTCCAGCAGCTCCACCAGGCCGGCGCGGATCAGCACCGAAGCTTCTTTCACTTGCAGCGCCTGCGCCGAGTCCACTACGTCGTTCGAGGTCAGCCCGAAGTGCAGCCAGCGGGACTGGCCGTCCAGGCCTTGGTTTTTGAGGTCTTCTGCCACCGCCGTGGTAAAGGCGATGACATCGTGCTTTACCTCCGCCTCAATCTCCTGAATGCGGGCAACATTGAAGCCTGCCTTGGTGGAGATGGCAACGGCTGCGGATGCGGGAATGATGCCGTCCTCGGCCAGCACGGCGCTTGCCGCCGACTCCACTTCGAGCCAGCAGCGATACTTGTTCTCATCGCTCCAGATTCGGCCCATCGCCGGGCGGGTATAGCGGTCAATCAAGGGAGACTCCTTGCCAGAGCCGCATTTGTCGGCCCTGCCCCAACCCTTGATTATACAAGGAGATAACTTTCAGACGCGAGGAATTCCCAGGCGCTGGTGCAACTCTTCAATCAGCAGTCCTTGGCCCGGTTTATAGGGCTGGAACCATTCTCCGTCGATCACCAGTTGCGGAATGGCGCGCTTGCCTACGCGGCGCACCAACTCGGCCGAGGCCTCGCGGTCGCGGTCGATGTCAATCTCGGTGTACTCGATGCCGTGGGAGTCGAGAAACCGCCGGGCCGCACGGCAATCCCCGCACCACGTAACCCCGTACATGATCACTTTCATGCGGGTAGTTTACCCCTATCGCCGCTCGCGGAAGAAATTTCGCAGCAACTCAGACGCCTCTTCGGCCAGAATTCCCTGCTCCACTTGCATCTGATGGTTAAGCTGCGGATGGTTGAGCACGGAGAGCACCGAACCAGCTGCGCCCGCCTTGGGGTCGGCGGCGGCAAAAACCAGGCGGTCGAGCCGGGCATGAATCATGGCCCCGGCGCACATGGCGCAGGGCTCCAGCGTCACATAAAGAATGCAGCCTGTCAGACGATAGTTCGTGAGCGCCGCAGCCGCCGCGCGCAGGGCGACGATTTCGGCGTGGGCCGTGGGGTCCAGATCGCGCAACACACGATTCTGCCCGCGCGCGATGATAGCTCCATCGCTGACCACAACAGCGCCAATCGGCACCTCGCCGGCCTCCGCGGAAAGGCGGGCTTCGGCGAGCGCGGCTTGCATGGCTATGCGATCGTCTATCATACTTTCGATTCTTTGTGAATGCTGGGTATCTCTCGCTCGAAAACGCTCCCCAGCGTCTTGTAAATCAGCTTCGCGGCAAGAACACTTGCGGCATTGTTTCCCTTGGGTCTGCACAATTCGACCAGATCCATTCCAACAATGTTTCGCGAACGGGCGAGATGGCGAATCAAATTCAAAACCTCATACCACTGCAGACCACCGGGCTCTGGAGTCCCAGTGAACGGAACAAGACTCGGATCAAGACCGTCGATATCTATCGTCAAATATACGTCCTCTGTAAGTGAGTTAACAGCATGCTCCACCCACTCTGAGCGGCCGGTTATGTCCTTAGCATAAAAGATCTTCGTATGGAGAGTCGGAACTGCGAGCGCCTCCTCCTTTGAGATAGACCTGATGCCGACCTGAACCGCCGGGCATACTTCCACGATACGGCGCATGGTTGATGCATGACTGAATGGGGTTCCTTCGTAGGAGTCGCGCAAATCGGCATGAGCGTCAATCTGCATCACTGACAATCTCGGATATTTCTTGAACATCGCTCTTACCACAGGTGCTGAAATGGAGTGTTCGCCTCCCAGCATGCAAAAGAACTTATTTGTCGCTATCAGTTCCGCCGCACGTTGTTCGAGAAGCGGCATCATCTCGTCCGGTTCATAATCCGTGTTAATAGCTGGCAGCGTATGAATTCCAATCTGCGCTGTCTCCCCTCCAAAATCTTCATCATAGTGTTCGATATATCGTGAAGCTTCGATAATGGCTGCCGGACCCTCACCGGCTCCAGAGCCGTAACTTACCGTTTTCTCAAAGGGAACCGGCCATACCAGAACTCTTGCATTCGCAAAATCTGATAGAGGCGGTTTGAGCCCTAAAAAGTTCATAGGAAATGAGGATTTTTGATACATGATCTGTCTCCATTTATTTGCGCGTCTTTGCCATGGATCGCTGAATATTCCTCCGCAGCCATGCAGCAAGGCCAACCCCGCCCTGCGAGATTGGCCTCAAAGCTCCGCCAGATGCAAGCCCTACTCTTCCAGAATCAGGATGGCTGCGGCAATCGTGGTGGTCCACTTTTCCCGTTTGTCGCCCACGGCCGATTGCGTCACGTTGCTGGTGCGGACAATCTTGTTGGAGATGCGGTAAATCTCCTTCTTCTCGTCCCAGCTCTTGTCCGGATCGAAGTCCACGTCCAGGGTGGTGGCCAGCATCTCCGCCGCCAGCTCCTCTGCGTACTCGCCGGCCTGCTCCTCGGTCTCACCAAAGCTGTGATGCTCGCTCAGGTAGCCGTAGGCGTTGCGATCCGCCGGAATGGCCACGCCGATGCTGGAAGCCAGCAGCCGGTGCGGTTCGCGCGTCGAGTTCTCCGCAATCACCGCAAAAACCACTTCGCCGGGACTCAGGTATTTGAGGCCTTCCTTACGCGGAATCACCTTGCAGTAAGGCGGAAAAATGGAGGAAACGCGCACTAGATTATGCGAGGCGATGCCCGCATCCCGAAGGGCTAACTCAAAGGAGCTCAAACGCTCCTTGTGTTTGCCTACGCCCTTGGTGAAAAACATCTTACTCGGGACCATGCTTTTTCCCAATTTCTATGTGTCCTCCGTGGGTTTGAAGATGGTGACTCTTAGGATAGGTTCCCGCATGAGTTTAACGCATTTTGACGGTCGTCAAGCAGGATTTTGGGCATTTTGTCACACGTCGGTGCGGATTAACCCGCCCACCGGAGGCTGCCCCAGCCAGGACCATTTCGAGCCGCTGCAATTTGAGGGGCGGATTTCAGGATTCCTGCAGCGGGTTGACCCACCGCAGCCCCTGAAAGCGGGCGAAATCGCGATCCGTGGTGTGCAGCACTCCGCCGTATTCAATGGTGAGAGCGGCCAGTTCTGCATCGGTGGCAAGGGGACCGCGAACCTGTCCCTCTACCAGCATCCGCTGGAAGATGGACCAATGACGCTCTCCCGGCACAAGCAGGCGAACCTGTTTCTGCTCCATCCACTGTTGCACAATGCTGATCGCCATCTCCATTGATATGCTGTTTGTAAAGATACGACTGTTCGTGGAGAGCCGCAGAAACGCCCAGATCGTTTGCCAGGGCAGCCCGATCAACTCCGGCCCCGAAAAGGCCTTTTTCAGCCACGCGCGCGCGGCAGAATTATGGGCCGACGTGTCATCATACGCGTAGAGCAGAAGATTCACATCCAGAACAATCACCGGTGGTACGGCCCTTCTGCTTCCTCAAGAAGCTCCGCGGTGCAATCGTAGCTAAGTCCCGGCCTCAGGCCCATTGGCATGGGTTTCACATCGAAGGGTTCGCTCGTATTCGGCTTGTGGGCAGCGGTCAGTCCACGGCGCAGCAACCGGTTCACCGTTCCCTTGAAGGAGTCGCCGGAGCGCCGCTGCTCCTGCTCCACGAGCACGGCAATGTCGTCGTCAATGGTAAGTGTGGTCCGCACATCATGATGCTAGTCTGGAAGGCATCATGATGTCAATAGGAATAAACTGTTGAATCTGCATCATAATTCCCTTTACCTGTTTGACTGATGGAGCTATTCTTTCCGCATGAGATTTCGCACAAAAACCGGATTGCCAACATGGTTAATCTGCGTGTATGTGTGCGTCGGCTTATGTGTATTGATTTTAGGCATTCGTTCCTCTTCTTTTTTGAATGCGAGCCTCGGGTCATTTTTGATACTAGTTGCTCTGCTTCACGTTCTCATTCAACTCTTCATCTACTGGCAACTGGATACGGTCAGTCTACGCCAGCGCAAATTTTGGAAGAAGAAGGAAATCTCATGGCCAGATGTGAATAGCATCAGCAGATTTGGGACTACAGACTCTGTACAAATCATGTACCGACACCAAGCAGAGGATTACAGTTTTATTGTGGCAAGCCCCAAAGAAAACTCCAAGTTTATCGCGGCTTTGCGCCTATTTGCTCCTCAGGCTCATTTCGACTTATAAGCAGCAATAAACTGAACCGAATGGGCTTTCGACTCGACAGTCTCAATGAAGTTCCGCATTGGATCCATCTCTCCTCGTCTCACATCGCAATCCCTGAATCCTGCAGGCCAGCCTCCTCCTCTAACATAGTGAAAGAAAGGTCTTCCTTAACCATGCAAGCCACCTATAACGGGCTGGAGCTGCCCAAGAACGGCCAGCCGATCGGCTATCAAAACGGGCAGTTCGACGTGCCCGACCATCCTATCCTTCCCTACATAGAGGGCGACGGCACGGGGCGCGACATCTGGAAGGCCTCGCAGAGGGTTTTCGACGCCGCAGTAGAAAAAGCCTACGGAGGCCGGCGGGCCATTCGCTGGTTTGAGATCTTTGCCGGAGAAAAGGCCTTTCGGCGCTTCGGCAACTGGCTGCCCGACGACTCGGTGGCCGCCGCGCGCGACCTGAGAGTTTCCATCAAGGGGCCTCTCACTACTCCGGTGGGCGGCGGCATTCGTTCACTCAACGTGGCCCTGCGCCAGACGCTCGACCTCTACGCCTGCGTCAGGCCGGTGAAGTACTACCAGGGCGTGCCCAGCCCGGTAAAGCACCCCGAGAAGCTGGACATTGTCATCTACCGCGAAAACACCGAGGACGTCTACGCGGGCATCGAGTTCAAAGAGGGCTCGGCAGACGCTGCCCGGCTGATCTCTTTTCTGAATGACGATCTTTTGTCCAAAACCAAGAAAAAAATGCGCGCCGACTCCGGCGTGGGCATCAAGCCCATCTCCATCTTCGGCTCCAAGCGCCTGGTTCGCGCCGCCATCAAATTTGCCCTGGAATCCGGCCGCAAGACCGTCACGCTGGTGCACAAAGGCAACATCCAGAAGTTCACCGAGGGCGCCTTTCGCGAGTGGGGCTATAAAGTTGCCCAGCAGGAGTTCCGCTCGCAGACCGTAACCGAGCGCGAGAGCTGGATTCTGGGCAACAAGGACGCCAACCCAGGATTGACCATCGAGCAGAACGCGGCGCTCATCGAGCCGGGCCTTGATATGGCTTCGCCGGAATACCAAAACGCCATCTGCGCCGAAGTCAAGAACATCCTCAACTCCCTCGGCCAGTCGCACGGCAACGGCGCGTGGAAGTCGAAGCTGCTCATCAACGACCGCATCGCCGACTCCATCTTCCAGCAGATTATTCTGCGCCCGGAGGACTACAGCGTATTAGCTACCACCAACCTCAATGGCGACTACATCTCCGATGCGGCAGCGGCGCAGGTGGGCGGGCTGGGCATCGCGCCCGGCGCCAACATCGGCGACGGCTATGCGGTTTTTGAGGCCACCCATGGAACCGCGCCCAAGTATGCCGATAAGGATGTTATCAATCCCGGCTCGGTGATTCTGTCGGGCGTGATGCTGCTGGAGCTCATCGGATGGAAGGAAGCGGCCAAACTCATCGAGACTTCGATGGAGAAGACCATTCAACAGAAGTTTGTGACCTACGATTTTGAACGTCAGACCGCTGGCGCCACCAAGGTGGGCACCAGCGAATTTGCCACCCGCATCATCGGCAACATGTAAATACAGGGAACAGGGAATAGGGAACAGGGAACAGGAAGCGGGGACTGGATATGGGCGAGTCATTCAAGGATCTTGTGGTGTGGCAGCGGGCTGTTCAAATGACCGTAGCGATTTACAAACACACCTCTTCTTTTCCGGCATCAGAACGATTCGGCCTAACTAATCAGCTGCGTCGTGCAGCCGTCTCTGTCGCCAGCAATATTGCCGAAGGATATGGCAGATCGACAACGGGAGAATATCTTCAATTTCTTGGCCATGCGCGGGGTTCAAACTGCGAATTACAAACACAGCTTGTGATTTCTGAGGCTTTGGGCTTTGGTTCGGAAGAATCAAGACAATTGGCAGATAGTCTTTCCGGCGAGGTTAGCCGGATGCTGGTCGCTATAATGAACAAATTGCAGAAGTGAGAGAGAGTTTTCTGTTCCCTATTCCCTGTTCCCTGCTTTAACCATTCCCCAAGGAGGGATGAAATGCGCAAGAAGGTAAGTATTATTGGCGCCGGCAATGTCGGCTCAACCGCAGCTCACTGGCTCATGGCCAAGGAATTGGCCGATGTGGTGATGATCGACGTGGTGGAGGGCGTGCCGCAGGGCAAGGCGCTCGATCTGCTTCAAGCTCTTCCCATCGAACGATCCGACGTCCACATCACCGGTTCCAACGATTACGCCGACACGGCCAACAGCGATGTTGTGATTATCACGGCGGGCATTCCCCGCAAACCCGGCATGAGCCGCGACGACCTGCTGCAAACCAACTTCAAGATCATGACCGAAGTGGTCAAGAATGTGGTCAAATATTCGCCCGAGTCGATTCTTATCGTCGTCTCCAACCCGCTGGACGCGATGGTACAGGCCGCCTATCGTCTGTCGGGCTTCAACCGCGAACGCGTCCTCGGCATGGCCGGGATTCTGGATTCAGGCCGCTTCAAGAGCTTCATCGCCCAGGAGTTGAAGGTGAGCGTGGAAAACATGAGTTGCCTGGTTCTTGGCGGCCACGGCGACAATATGGTTCCACTTGTTCGCTACACCACTGTAGCCAGCATCCCGATTACCGAACTGCTTTCCAAGGAGCGCATCGACGCCATCATCCAGCGCACCCGCGACGGCGGCGGCGAGATTGTTAAATACCTCAAAACCGGCAGCGCTTACTACGCGCCTTCGGCGGCGGCGGTGGAGATGGCTGAGGCCATCCTCAAGGACAAGAAGAAGATTCTTCCCTGCGCGGCTTACCTGGAGGGCGAGTACGGCATCAACGGATACTTCATGGGCGTGTTATGCAAGCTGGGCGCGGCGGGTCTGGAACAGATTGTGGAGATCAAGCTCAACGATGAGGAACGCGCCGCCTTCATGAAGAGCGCCGCGGCCGTCAAGGAACTATGCGACGTCATCGGTGTGTAACCCTGCAAATTCAGCAAGTCAAACTCCAAAGGGCCGCCCGCAACTGGCCCTTTGATTTCTTCTCCTCCCATGGGTTGAGAAAAAACTAGCCCATTGGTTTGTTGCCGGTTCTCTCTCTTGCCTCTTACGCTCAACAGACTGACATGAGAAAGCTTCCCCTTTCCCTGTTCTTCCTGCTGAGCTCGGCCAGTTTGCACTCACAAATCGACTCAGCGATCGCCGCCTCTGGCGGTTTCTTCAACCAATGGCAGGCGCGCACATCGGCCACGCAGGCCAAGCAGCCCAGCTGGGCGGTTCCGCTGGTCACTACTTATACCGGGCTCATCCAGGTGGCGCGCACCGACATTGTGCGCCAGGTTGCGCCCGCCCTCACTAAAACCTGGAACTACGACAACAGCAAGGGTCTTAACCTGGTTCCATGGGCTAACACCGAGCTGGCATTCAACCTGCCCCCTTACATCCAACACAACTCCATGGCTGTGAACGGCTTTGGCGACGTGTCATTCCTCGGCAAGTACCGCATCTTAAGCGGCAACGCGCAGCACGGAAACTACACCTTAAGCGCGTGGGTGCTGGCCACTATCCCCACCGGCAGCTACAAAAACGGCTCAACCAATGCCAGCGTCGCGCCCACCGTGGGCGGGGGCAAGGGCTTCGGCAAATTCGACGTGCAAACGACGCTGGGCGCAACCTTGCCCACCGGTAATCCCGCCATCACCACTACAGGCCGTCCCGTGGTCTGGAACACAGTGGCGCAATACCGCATCGGCAAGCTCTTCTGGCCGGAGATCGAGAGCAACGCCACCTTCTACAAAGGCGGAACCAACAACGGCAAGACGCAGGAGTTCATTACGCCGGGGCTGGTCGTGGGCAAGTGTGCGCTGCATCCCTCCGACCCCAAGAAGCGCCCCGGCCTGGCCTTCGGCGCAGGAATGCAGATCGCCGCCAGCAGATTTCACAGCTATAACCACGGGCTGGTGATGACGGCTCGGTGGATCTTCTGATGCAAGGGATCTCGTTTTTAAATGGCGATTTGCAAGGAATTGACGAATCCATCCGGATCAATAAACCTATCTGTACTGATCACGCAGGCAATGCGAATGAAACGCGATTGATTTCGAGGTATGCCGATGCTTCATAAATCTGTCTTTGGAGTGGTGCTGCTGGCGCTGATTGCGCTGAATATCTCAATGACCGCAGTGGCGATAGCGCGGTATCCGGCATTCTTTCAGCAGTACCTAGCTCTGATGTATGTTCTGGAACTCGCGGGCATGCTGTTCGTCTATGCGGCCGGAGCTGTCTACATCGCCAGGGCGAGTGGTGCACTGTGGAGTACGGTGCGCAAGAACGCGACCGTCTTCGCTTTCGTCACAGCAGCGTTGGAGCTTATCAATCTTGGAATCGAGAATGCCTCTCCCGCGGCTGCCAGCAATCCCATCTTGTCGATCGGATCCATGCTGATCGTTTTCATGCTATGGGGAATCGCGGCAGTCTGGACGATTCGCTCGGGCAACTCGATCCGTGCCGGCATCCTTACGGCGGTTGTCAGCGCCGGATTCTGTATGCTCATCGCGGTGGCAGCCGGCTTTGCCGTCGAACTATTTGTACTTCCACCTGCGCCTGCCCTGATTTCAACCTGGGCGGAATTCAAGCGAAGCGGCTGGACGGATGCTCATGCTTTTGGGCTAGCAAACACACTTGACTCAGGATTCACCCACCTACTCTTCGCGCCCATTGTCGCCTTGATCTTCGGTGGCGCGGGTTCACTCCTCAGCCGGTGTATGCCGCCGAAGAAATCATTGAACCAGTCGACATTTTGAAAGGGTGCGAGATTTGCCGCAGCCCGAAAGGTCCCTTCATTTACTTCCTCACAAACTCCACAACCCTGGGACCAATCTGGCTGGAACATTGGGCAGGAGCCAAATGGCCGCAGCCGGGAACAACCACCAGCTCTGACTGCGGGACCAGCTTGTGCATCGTCTCGCCCTGGTCGAGAGGCAGAATCCGGTCCGCATCACCCCACACAATCAGCACCGGCATTTTGAGCTGTGGCAGCAGTCTGTCGGTAGCATCCTGGCCGGTGCGCATAGAATCGAGCGCGCGGTGGACCACCCATGCGCGTTCTTTCGCCAGACGCAGAATATCCCGCGCGATAAAGCCCGGCACCTTGGGCGGATTGGGCATCAGCAGCGCGTCCAGTTGGTCGAGTTCGGCGGGCGTCGTGGGCGTAAACAGCCGCAAATCAAACGCAGGCGCCTTATTTAGACCGATGCTTGCAAAGAGCATCAGCTTGCGCACCCGCTCCGGATGCCGGAATGCCACATGCTGCGCGATTCCGCCGCCCATCGACCAGCCGCCAAGGTCTACCTGTTTCAATCCCAGCGCATCGAGAAAGCCGACGACGACATCGGCCTCGTCGCGCACCGAGTAGGAAAAATCCGCGGGCTTATCGCTGCGCCCATAGCCGGGCAGATCGGGAATAAAGACGCGGTAACCGGCCTTGACGAGATAAGCCGACAGATTGAGCCATTCCTCGGCGTGTCCACCCAGTCCATGCACAAGCACTACCGCCGGCCCGCCCTCCGGCCCCTGTGCGAGGTAATGCACTCGGTGCCCCGCAACCTGAACCGAGCTGCTCTCCACGCACGAAAAGAACTCCCGCAGATACATCGCTCCGTTGTAGTAGCTGACTGGGCGCGCCCAGAAACCAATCCCGGCAACCACAAGCAACGCGGCCACAACCCACAACAACCTCTTGATAACTTTCATCGTTCCTCCAACTCTTGCGCCCTTTGCCAGCCGGTTTCGATGACTCGCGCGGTAATCGGGTCGAGCTTGAGTGCGCCCAAAGCCGTATCCGGCCGATTCCACTCTTCACGCTCCACCCACCTCACCGCATCTGCATCGGAGGCCGCCTGCAAGACGCCACCCACCACGCGGCACAGGTAATCCGCGATCACATAATGGTAGCGGACGCGCTCGGCCTGCCCCTCTTTCTGGCGATGAATGCGGTCCACCAGCTCGATCAGCTGCACGGGTTCAACTGTCAGTCCGGTCTCTTCCCTTGCCTCGCGTTTTACGCCTTCGATCAGCGGCTCGCCCAGCTCCAGCAAGCCGCCGGGCAGCGTCCAATGGCCCTTCATGGGCTCGTTTCCCCGCCGCACCAGCAGCACCCGGCCGGCCTCCACAATCACCGCGCCCACACACATCAGCGGCGTCATTGGAAACTCTCTCTGCATGATCCTCCAAAATTCTAAGCCAATCCTAAGATAACGCGCCTTTTCCCCCGGCGTATCATCAAAATGAAAAGGGAGAATCGGATGTCGGAATTCACGCTGCGAATCGATGGAATGCACTGCGGCTCCTGCGTCAAGCGCGTCACGCAGGCGCTGGCCGCGGTCGAGGGAGTCGCCGTCAACGAAGTGCGCGTGGGAGCTGCGCGTCTTACATCCAGCCTGAATCCCGCGCCCGTCGATCTTGCCGTTGCCGCCCTGGCCAAAGCTGGCTTCACGGCGCATCTGGACGCATGACACAACCCATGCCCTCGCCTGCGACAGAATCGCTCACCCTCCCCGTTCTGGGCATGAGTTGCGCCGCCTGTCAGCATCACGTAGAAGCGGCTCTGCGCGCGACGGCCGGAGTCGAATCGGCGCGCGTCGATCTGATGGCCCATCGCGCCAGTGTGGTCTTTGATCCGGCAGTAACCAAGCCTGCGCAACTGGTCGAGGCCATTCGCGCATCCGGCTACGATGCCGTGCTGCCCCGCTCCGATGCGCCTGCGCAAAACTCCACTGACTCGCTCGCCAACGGAGCCGAAATTAAGGCGTATGCCACGCTGATCGCCGGAGCCGCAGCCATGCTGCTGGCCATGCCGCTGGGAAACGAGATGGGCTCTCTGGACCACGCCCTTATGCACTTCATGCCTTGGCTCTTTACGCTGCCTCCGAATCTGCTGCGCTGGTTTTTGCTGATTCTCACGGCGATGCTCATGGCCTGGGCGGGCCGCGGCATCTATCTGAGCGCCTTGCGCGGTCTGCGCCATGGAACCACCAACATGAACACGCTGGTCAGCCTGGGAACAGGCGTGGCCTTCGTCTATTCCGCCTATGCCACAATCTGGCCTGCGCCCGGACGGCAGGTTTACTTTGACGCGGTTCTGCTGATTCTTGGTTTTCTTCTCCTCGGCAAAAGCCTGGAAGGACGCGCCAAACGCCGCGCCCTTGCCGCGCTCGATTCGCTCTCCCGCCTCAGGCCCGCCACTGCCCGCCGCGTTCGCCACGGCGTTGAGACCATCGTCCTGCTCGATGAGATTCAGCCGGGCGATAGTGTTTTGATCCTGCCCGGAGAACGCTTCCCTGTGGACGCGACGATTCTTGAAGGCCGCACCACGGTGGACGAATCGATGTTGACCGGCGAGCCGACTCCGCTCGACCGTCAGCCCGGAGGCCGTGTGCTGGCCGGGACTCTGAATTATGAAGGCGCGGTAACCTGCCGTGCCGAATCCCTAGGTGAGGCCACCATGCTGGCGCAGATTACGCGCATGGCCGAGCAGGCTCAGAGCTCGCGCGCGCCCATGGAGCGGCTGGCCGACCGCGCCAGTTCCATCTTCGTCCCCATTGTGCTGGCCCTGGCTGCGCTGACTTTTGTAATTTGGCTTTTCTCAACACATTCGCTGCAAATGGCACTGGCCGCGACCGTCGCCGTGCTGGTAGTCGCCTGCCCCTGCGCCATGGGATTGGCCGTGCCCGCCGCGCTCACCGTGGCCGTAGGACGCGGCGCGCAGCTCGGCGTCCTTTTCAAGGGCGGCGAGGCGCTGGAACGAGTTGCCCGGCTTGCCCCGTCGGACGTCATCGTGCTGGACAAAACCGGAACGCTCACCGTAGGCCGCCCCGTGCTGACTGCCGTTCATGCGCTCGGCGATCATGCCGAAAACGATCTTCTGCGCCTGGCCGCTGCCGCCGAGGAGCGATCGAACCATCCGCTGGCTCATGCTATCGTGGACGCTGCAAAATCACGTGGGCTGGCATGGCCGCACGCCGACGACGTGCAGGTTTTGCCCGGCCGCGGCCTTGCCGCTCGGGTCGAAGGATGCGACTGCCTTCTGGGCAACGAAGCGCTCTTCACTGAGTTCTCCATCCTGCTTCCAAGCGATGTGATCCCGCCAGAACCAGGCGTAACGCGGCTTTGGATGGCTCTGGACCGTGCGCCTGCCGGCTACTTCGACACCCGTGACACGCTGCGTCCCGATGCCGCTGATGCTGTGACCGCTTTGCGCCGCGCAGGTCTGCGGGTTCTAATGCTCACCGGAGACTCGGCTGCGGCGGCCGCGCCCATCGCACAGCAGGCCGGCATTACCGAGATTGAAGCCGACCTGGACCCGGCCGGCAAGCTGGCCCGTATTCGCGCCCTGCAACAGAGCGGCATGCGCGTAGCCATGGTGGGCGACGGCATCAACGACGCAGCCGCCCTCGCCCAGGCCGACGCGGGAATCGCCATGGGCACGGGCGCCGACCTGGCTCAGGAGGCCGGCGATGTGTTGCTTCTGCGCGCGCGGCCCGCAGCCATTCCCGCGGCGATTGACTTGGCCCGCTCCACCCTGTGCGTGATGCACCAGAACCTTGCCTGGGCCGCGGCCTACAACCTGCTGGGCATTCCGCTGGCCGCGGGCGTGCTGTATCCCAACTTCCACATTCTGCTCAGCCCCTGGCTGGCCGCTGCCGCCATGGCGCTCAGCTCCGTCAGCGTGCTGGCCAACAGCCTGCGCCTGCGCGGCTGGGCACCTCCCGGCGCGAATCGCCCCGGCGCGATAAACTAACCTCAGAGCTAGTCCGTGCGCATCATTACCCGTTACATCTCCGGCGAAATTCTCTCCCACGCGTTGATTGGCGGCGTGATCTTCACCTTCATTCTCTTCATGAAGGAGTTGCCCCACATCCTGGAGATGGTGGTTCGCAACAGCTCCACCTTTTCGAGCGTTGTTGAAATCGTTCTCTTCATGTTGCCCAATTTCCTCATGATCACCATCCCCATGGCGGTGCTGGTGGGGGTGCTGCTGGGCTTGAGCCGCCTGGCCGCGGACAGCGAAATCATCGCCATGCGCGCCTCCGGACTGGGCATCGGTTACTTTGTGCGCGTGGCTTCCATCGTGGCCATCTTCGGCACGCTGCTGTGTCTGTTTAACTCCCTTTACGTGGCGCCGCGCGCCAATCATGCCATTCTGGCGATGGATAAAGAACTTGCCGCGCAGGCCTCCTACGAGATTCAACCGCGCGTCTTCGATGAGGATTTTCACAATTATGTTCTCTACGTGCAGGATGTGCGCGCGGGAACCGGCGCGGCATACTGGCGGCAGGTCTTCATGGCCGACACCACTGATCCCATTACGCCGCTGATTACTACCGCCGCCTCAGCCACGGTGGCCAACGATTCCAACTCGGAATTGCTTATGCGGCTACGTGATGGAGCGCACCATGAAACTGTGGTCGGCCAGCCGCAGCAGTACAACATCTCCACATTTGACTTCAGCGACATGTCCCTGGCCGCCAGCCAGCAGAGCGAAGGGCATCTGGGGCGCATGGACACAGCGATATACGCCTTGTCGATGAACGAACTGCGCGCGCATTCTTACGGCCCGGATGGCAAAAAGTACCTCCTCGAGATGCATAAGCGCTTTGCCTATCCGGCGGCCTGCCTGGTGCTGATGCTGGTCGCCGTTCCACTGGGCGTGACCTCGCGGCGCGGCGGAAAGAGTTCCGCCTGGGTGGCTACCCTGGCGCTGGTCGTTATTTACTACTCGCTTTCCCTGATCGGCGTCGCCCTGGGCAAGCAAAACTGGATTTCGGCATTCCTCGCGGTATGGATGGCCAACTTCTTGTTTGCCGCCGGCGGTCTCTTCCTGTTGTGGCAGATGGCCTCCGGAGGCAGTGTTCTGAATGCCCTCGTTTCCTGGATCTCACGCTTCCAGGAGTCATTCTCCGCTTTTCCGGACAAATCCCGTTTTGCCTCCTTAACTAACCTGCTGAACAGGTTTCGGTCGCGTACCAGGCGCGCCCAAACCGGCAATCTCCTGCCGCGCATTCTTGACAAGTACGTGGTGAGCGAGTTCCTCAATATCTTTTTCCTGGTGCTGGCCGGCTTCGTCGTGCTCATCCTGGTCTTCACCGTCTTCGATCTGCTCAAGGACATCCTGAGCCATGACATTGGCTGGCTCATCGTCGGCCAATATTTGATCAATCTCACCCCCAGCATGATCTACCAGATCACCCCGCTGGCCGTGCTGATTGCCGTTCTGGTCACCTTCGGCGTGCTCAACCGTAACTCGGAGATCATCGCCATGAAGGCCTCGGGCATCAGCCTTTACCGGCTGATGATTCCCATCATTGCCATCGCCATCCTAATGTCGGCCGGCCTTTTCGTCTTCGACCAGTACTATCTTCCCCAGGCGAACCAACGGCAGGAGGCTCTGCGCAACACCATCAAGGGCAAGCCCGCGCAAACCGTCCTGCACCCCGAGCAGAACTGGATCTATGGCCAATCGAGTCCCGGCGAGCCCGACCGCATCTTCTACTACCAGTTTTTCGATTCCAGGCACAGCGAGTTCGCCAATCTCTCGATCTTCGAATTCAATCCCACCACCTTTGCTCTCTCCCGGCGAATATTTGCCACCCGCGCCGTATGGGATTCCGAAACCGATTCCTGGCGCTTCCTGAACGGCTGGCAACGCGATATCGATGGCGCCAATGTCAGCGACTACCGCGAGTTTCTGAAGACCTCTTTTGCTGAGATTCACGAATCCCCCGGTTACTTCCAGAAAGAAAGTAAAAAAGCACAGGAGATGAACTTCGGCCAGCTCGAGAGCTACATTGGCGACCTGAGCCAGAGCGGCTTCGACACCATGCGCCTGCGCGTCGAGCTGTGGCACAAGCTGGCCTATCCTCTGATGGCGGTGGTGATGGCGGCTCTTGCCATTCCATTTGCCCTTTCCATGGGCCGTCGCGGCTCGCTCACCGGGATTGCCGTAGCTATCGCTGTCACGCTCGCCTACTTTGTTGTGGATGGCCTCTTTGGAGCCTTGGGCGACGTGAACTACTTGCCCGCTGCCCTGGCCGCCTGGTCCTCGGATCTTTTATTCGGTCTGGTGGGCGGCTATCTGCTGCTGAGAACGCCGACGTAATACTACAGATGGTTTCAGCCTCCTGATAGAAACATATGCGAGCGAATAGCGAGCGATTGGCCGCACCGCAGGTGCCTCCCCGTACAATAAAACCATGTTGCGCGATCTGGCCCCCCTCTTCAGTTACATGCGCCGCTACCGCTGGGGATACCTGTGGGGGACCCTGTCGTGCATTTGCACCAACACCATCTGGGTGATGTTTCCCCAGGTCATCAGGATGGCCGTCGATGGCATTGGCGGCAAGTGGGTGATCTATCCCGGGGTCCTGCAGTGGGCCGTTGACGCGTTGAGCCACGGAGACACGCGCATCAAGGTATTGCTCTTCGCCGGCCTGCTGGTCGCCATCGCCATGGTCAAGGGCGTTTTTCTATATTCCCAGCGCTGGATTCTCATCGGCATCTCGCGGGAGATCGAGTTCGACCTGCGCAACGATCTCTTTCGCAAGCTGGAGCTACAGGATTCGGGTTTCTATCAGCGCTATCGCACCGGCGACATCATGGCACGGATGACCAACGACCTGAATGCTGTGCGCAATCTGCTTGGCCCGGCCCTCATGTACAGCGCCAATACCATCTTCTTCACCGTGGGCGCGTTGTTTTTCCTGTTGCGCATCAGTCCCTGGCTCACCCTGGTAGCCTTCGCGCCCATGCCGTTGGCCAGCGTTCTGGTGCAGTACTTCGGCAGCAGGATTCACGACCGCTTCGAGCGCATCCAGGCCAGTTTCTCCGATATCTCCTCACAAGCCCAGGAAAACTACTCCGGCGCCCGCCTGGTCCGCGCCTTCGCCCGTGAGGAATCCCAGATCGGTCTCTTTGAGCGGCTCAACCACCAATACATCGCCCGCTCCCTCAAGCTGGTTCAGCTCATGGGCATGTTATGGCCCACGCTGGAGTTCGTTCTGGGCATCGCCATGATCCTCACCCTGCTGGTCGGAGGACACCAGGTCATCGCCCATCGCATCAGCGTCGGCCAGTTTGTGGCCTTCAACACTTACATGGTCCTGCTCACCTGGCCCATCATCGCCGTAGGCTGGGTGGTGAACATCTTTCAGCGCGGCATCGCCTCGGTAAAACGCATCGACGAGTTGATGCGCGCCGAACCGGCCATTGATGACAGCGCCGCCGATCCGTCCATTCAAGCCGACACAGTGCTCGATGGCGAAATCGAATTCCGCAATCTGAGTTTCAGCTACAACCAGACTCCCGTCCTCCACCCCACGGACAAAGACCTGTCCGTGGGGACCCCGGTGCTCCACCCCACGGACAAAGACCTGTCCGTGGGGACCCCGGTCCTGCGCGGCATCTCACTCAAGATTCCTGCCGGATCCAGTCTGGCCATCGTCGGGCCAACTGGTTCGGGAAAAACCACGCTCATCAACCTGATTACAAGATTGTATGAAGCGCCTGAAGGCTCACTGCTGATCGACGGACGGCCGTTGCGCGACTATCCCCTGGCGGTGCTACGGCGCAATATCGGCCTGGTTCCACAGGAAACCTTCCTGTTCAGCACCACCATCCGCGAAAACCTTGCCTTTGGCGCGCCCCACGCAACTTCTGAGGAACTGCTTGAAGCCGCCGAGGCTGCCCACATTCGCAATGAGTTTGAAGAATTTCCCCAGGGCTTTGAAACCATGGTGGGCGAGCGCGGCGTCACGCTCTCCGGCGGGCAAAAGCAACGCGCGGCCATCGCCCGTGCGCTTCTGCGCCGCCCGTCCATCCTCATACTCGACGACGCTCTGGCCAGCGTTGACACCTATACGGAAGAACGCATCCTGGGCGGCCTGCGCGGTTACATTCAGAACTCAACCACCATCCTGATCTCCCATCGCGTCTCAACCGTGCGCAATGCCGACCAGATCGCCGTGCTTGATCACGGAAGAATTGTGGAACTGGGCCGGCATGACGAGCTGCTCGCCCTTGACGGCTACTACGCCAGCCTCTATCAGAAGCAGCAACTGGAAGAAGAGCTCACCGTCGCCGGATGAAAAATATAGGAAATAGGGAGGCAACCTTCTGTGGCGGCAGCACATGAATCCGATTTCGCGCCCGAGCCCTTGGCAAATTCCCCTGCTGCGATTCAGGAACGGGTTAAAACCGGACGCATCTCGTGGGCTGGCCCTCTGCTGCTCGTCTCGGCGCGCTCGTTTCTGTTGATGGCCGCGCAAGGGCTGGTAGCGCTTATTCTGCTGGCTCGGCATTGTCCTGCGCCGTGGCGGACGGCGGGCGACTGGTGGGGTGTCTACGGTACTCTGGTCGACATCGGCTGTCTCATCGGCCTGTGCTACTTCACCCGCCGGGAAGGCATCCGGCTCCGCGACCTCATCGGTCCGATTCGTATGCGCCGCGCCCACGACCTGTTGCTCGGACTCGGGTATTATCTGCTGGTTTTTCCATTTTTTCTCGGCGCCAATTATGTTGCGCGGATATTGCTCTACGGATCAAATGTCACGATGCTGAATAGCTATCTCGTGCGCTCGCATCCATTGCCAGTCTGGGCGATGGTCTACAGCCTCATGCTGTGGTGGATGATCTGGTCGCCCACGGAAGAGACCACATACCAGGCCTATGCTCTGCCTCGGCTGCAGGCGCTTACCGGCCGCGCGTGGATCGCACTCCTGATTGTTGGCTTCTGGTGGACCGCGCAGCACTGCGCGCTGCCTTTCATCGCCGATGGCCGATTTCTGCTCTACCGCTTTCTATCGTTTCTTCCCGGCCTTCTGATCATGATGCTGCTCTATCTGCGTACACGCCGCCTGGCGCCGCTGATCTTCGCGCACTGGCCCATGGACATTGCGGCCGCCATTATAACGGCCATTTACTCGCCATTCTAGCCGCCATCTATTAACGAGGACAGTGATCAGGGGATAGCTGTTCCCTGTTTCCTGCCGGGGTCCCCAGAGACTCGGGGTCCCCAGCGAACGATCTTTGTTTGCTGGGGTGAAGCGACAGGTCTTCGTCGCTGGGGTGGCTATTCCCTGTTTTCACGCATTCCATTGCGAGCCGGCAAAGGCATCTTCGCCGGAATCGGATCTGTTTAAGCTACCTTCCCTGCGCCGCTGCTGGAGTGCTGCCACCTGCAAGGGTGCAGGATTGACTTCGGGATCCCTTGCCACCTGGCGCCACGCGTCGCGCACGTTCTTCACGCATTCAATGGCGTGTTCGAACTTTTGCTGCGAGGCCGACTGCGAGGCCTGCAGGATTTGCGCGAAGATCGATGCGTAGAACTCGCTGAGCACCTGCGCGGGCCGTCCGCCTACATCCATGCGCAGCCGCGCCTGTAAATGAATGATGATATCCAGCGCCCGCTTGACCGCGGCTCTACGAGCCTCCCTGTCGCCGCGTTCCACAGCCGCCGATGCCGCATAAAGAAAGCGTAGAATTCCATCATAGAGAGCCACCACCAGGTCCACTGCCGAAGCGCTGTTCAGCGTATGTTGCTGATAACTTCCCATCGAGATAAAGCTCCTTAGCCGTTGATGTTCTGGTTATAGCCAGTGATCGCCGAGTAAAGCTCGTTGACCTGGTCCAACATATTGGGGATTGCCTGCATGATCTGGTTTGCCGTGTTCAGTTCCGTTGTCAGGCTTTTCTGCTGCGCGGAGATATAGGCGTCTTCCTTGGTAATCTCCGCATTCAAGGTGGATTCGATGTTGCTGTTGGACTTCAGGCTAAGCGACAGAATGCCTGTTGATGAGCTGTTGCCGGCGTTCGTCAGCATGGTCGAGAATGTCTGGCCCCAACTATTCGCGTTCTGAAAGAAGCCCGCCACGCTGCTGTAGTCCGAGTTCAGCAGCGAATCCAGAGTGGATGCATCAAAGGAAATTGAACCGTCGTTGTTTACGCTGATGCCCAGGCTGGTAAGACTGTTGATGTCCGACGACTTCGTGTAGTTCAAACTCGCAGTGCTGGTGTTGGTGGTGTCCAATACGTTGGAAGTCACGGTCAACGCTCCTGCGCTCCCCACGGTTCCAGACAGCAGCGACAAGCTCGATGTCCCATCGCCGTTCTGCACCACCGAAGCCGAAACCCCGATGTTGGCCGAGTTGATGGCGTCCCTCAGGCCGGAGAGACTGTTATTCGGAGAAGCCGGCACGCTGATCGTTTGCGTTGTGCCATTGCCCACTCGAATGGAAATGGAGCCTGTTAGCGCATCGTTCGCGTTGGCAATTTTAGTCAGTGTGCCGCTGTCTGCCGTGACGCTGGTGTAGTTGTCGTTGCCGGAGTAGCTCAGCTGCGTATCGCTGGTGGCAGCGATGCTGGAGTTCACAGTCAATGCTCCGCCGGATCCCGCGGTCTGCGACGCCAGTGCCAGGGTCGACTGGCCGTTGCTGGTTACCACCGTAGCCGTGACCCCGATATTGGCCGAATTGATGGCGCTGGCCAGTCCGGAGATTGTGTTGTTTCCCGACGTCGTCGGGACCGTGATGATCTGCGCCGCGCTGCTGCCCATCTGAATCGAGAGCGAGCCCGTCAAAGTCGTATTGGTGTTGGCGGAGATCGGGGTTAGTAAGCCGTTGGGATTCTGCATGTTCAGCCCGCCCAGCAACTGCTGCTGCAAGAGTGAAAGCGTGGGAGAACCGAAGAGCGGCTCTGCTTTGCCCGAGCTGTCGTTGCCTTCCTGGGTGTTGACGGCTTTGATCAGCGCATTGTAGTCGCTGACCATCTGGCTGACAGTGCTCTCCACATCGGTGTTGTCGTTGGCGATTACCACCTGCACGTGCTCGTTGGTCGCGCTGGGCGCCAGCAATTGAAAGGTCACGCCGGGAATCAGATTGGCCACGGTGTTCGATGCGCTGGTCAAGGCCACGCCGTCTACCGTCAAGTTTGCGTCCGCTCCCACCACCGGGTTGGCATAAGCCAGCGCAGTCGTTCCGGTGTTGTCATTGAGGCTGGAGTTCACGGTCAGCGCCCCGCTGGAGCCGTTGCTATTCGAGGTCAGCGTCAGGATTGTGCCGATAGCATTGCTGCCGACCGCAACCGTATTGAGCGAAGCCGTGACCCCCAGACTGGCCGAATTCAAATTGATTACACCCTCCAGCCCGCTGAGCGTGTTGACGCCGCTCCCGGTATAGATGGTATTCGCCGCAGGAGTACTCGGCGCCGCGCCCACCACGATGGTCTTCGCCGTGCCGGTGCCCGCCTTGATCGAGAGCGAACCGGTGAGCGTATCGCTTGTGTTGGCAATTGCTGTCAGTGTGCCGCTGTCTGGCGCTGTGGTGCTGGTCGTACCCGCATCGGTGTAACTCAGTGCCACGCTGTCGGTGGCGACGATGGTATTCGAGCTTACGGCAATGTTCCCGCTCGCCCCCGAGGTGGCCGAAACCAGGCTCAGCCTCGAACCCGCGGTATCTGTCAACACGCTGGCGTTAATGCCTACACCGGATGCATTAATCGTCGCCGCCAGCTTGGCCAGCGTATTACTCGATGAGTCCAGCGTGATGGTCAACGGCGTGCCGCTGCCTGCCTGCAGCGTGATTGAACCGGCCAGCGTGTCATTGGCATTGGCAATCTGCGTCAGGTACCCGCTCGAAGTCGTCGCCAGATTGCCTACCTCCACCGTGTGCGTTCCGGCAACCGCCGCTGAAGTTGCCGCCGTCAGCGTCAGCACATTGGTATCCGAGCTGGAACCCGCCTTCTGAGCCAGGATGCCCGTTGGGTTGGTCAGCGAACTCATATCGTTGGAGAGACTTGATAACAACGTCCCCAGACTGGAGATCGCCGTGTCCTGGCTTTGCAGTTGAGTCAGCTGGTTCTTCCAGGGCGTCTCCACATTCTGGAGATTGCCCACAATTTGAGCTACAGTCGTGCTTACATCAAAGCCTGCCCCGCTGGTCGGCGAACCAAAGTTCAGTCCAACTGTGCCCATCATCCCCCCTATATTGACTTCGTGCAGCCGGAGAACCACCGGTTATTAAGACAGATTAAAAAAAACTCATCTATACCGATTTCACAGAGCGCCGCCTCGCAAGCTGCGTCGACCCCTTCTTGCCATATTGTTCATCGGCCTTCTATGCGCGCTTCATTAACTCATTCCCGTAGAAATCAGCGCGCCTTTCAGCTGCTGCTTACTGGCGCAGAAAAGGGCATCCTTGCGGACGCCCTTTTCTGGTAAGCGGTTTTACCCCGGTTCACTTCACCCCAGTGACGAAATCCTGCCGCTGGGGACCCCGGATTATTGCAACAGCTTCATCACTTCCTGCTGTACGGTGTTTGCCTGTGCCAGCGCGGCAATGCCGGTCTGGCTCAGAATCTCGTACTTGGACATATTGGAGGTTGCCGACGCATAATCGGTTGCCTGCACCGCGTTCTGTGCCGACTGTACGTTCTCCTGCTGCGTGCTGAGCACCTGGCTGACGGCGTTCAGCGTGTTGATCTGGGCGCCGACGTAGCCGTCCTGAGCCGAGACGTCGGTGATGGCCGTGTTGAGAGCGGTCAGCGCAGATTCCGCATCGGACTGGTTGGACAGGTCGGTGGCGCTCAACGACTGGCCGGCCAGGTCCGTGTAGCTGATAGTGGCAACGCCGCCCACGCCGTTAGTATCTGAAACTGGTGCGCCCGGAGTTTGTGCGGTGGCCGTGTCCACAAGTGGATTCGTCACATCTTCTACGATTCCAGCGGTGTAGTAGTTTCCTGCCGTGAAGGTGCCGCCCACGAGACCTGAAGTGGTGATGGTCGCCTTGGTCAGCGATGTTAGTGTGCCTGCGGTATCTGTAACACCGTAGTTTCCAGCGTTGATGTAAGTCAACAAGTGAGCCAGCGTGTCGGTGCTGCCCACCGTGCCAAGGGTAATGGCCTTCCCGTTGATGGTGAGCGTACCTGCAGTAAAAGGTCCGCCTGCTAGTACGCCATCCACGCCCGGAGCAGCCGCACCGGCAACGCCGGAGCCGATACCCGAGACCTCAATGCCTGTATCTCCGCTATGACCCGCGCCTGCCGCAGTCACAGCAGCTGTTCCAGCCTGCAATGCCGTGGTAAAGCTGGCGGTCACGCCCAGGCCTGCGCCGTTGATGGCGTTAATCAGTCCTTGCGTTGAGTTAGCAAAGTTGGTGCCCGCGCCAGCGCTTACTACCGCGGTTTGATTGACAGGGACTCCCCCTACACCAGATGTCATGTAGGTGATATCGACAGAGGTGGTGCCACCAGCGGCCAACTGATCGTTCACCCCCGCGAGGACGCCGTTCTTCGACAGGTCGATGAAAGCGTTGTTCGCGCCGGTGCTGTAGGACATCACGCCGCCAGTGTCGCCCAGGTTGGACGAAGAGAGTGAGCGGATGTTCAGATTGTCGATCGACGCGCCGGTCGTGGAAGCGTCGCCGGTGTAGATGTTGGTGCTGGTATTGAAGACCGCGGCGTCGTTGTACGTGGTGGTCGAGCCGATGTTAGAGATCTCCGACAGAATCGACTGGTACTCCTGGTTGGCCGCCGTATCCTGTGAAGAGTTGAGGGTGCCGTTCGCGGCTTCGGTAGCCAGCGTCACGGCCCGGTTGAGCAGGCTTGTCACTTGCGAAAGTGCGCCATCGGCAACCTGGAGCAGTCCCACGCCTTCGGTGGCATTGGTTTTCGACTGGGTGAGTGCCTGCTGGTTGGCCTGAAGCCCGTTGACCAGGGAAAGACCGGCTGCGTCATCGGCGCCGGAGTTAATCTTCGACCCGGACGACAACTGCTGCAGCACGGTGTTCAGGCTGTTATTACTGTTGTTCAGATTGTTCTCCGCGTAGACGGCGGAGAGATTGTTTAAGACACCCAGGGACATGGGATTCTCCTTTTGGGACGCGTGAATTTACGGCCCTTCCCGGATGTGCTCCCAAATGCTTTACCAACCCTGGGTCGCTGCTTCCGGTTCGGTTACCGCCGCATCTGGCCCTTTCTTCGGCGCGGTACCAGCGAACTTTATCTCCTCCGTATTTGTGTCCCACCCGGGACACTTTGTCTTCATCTTCCCTAATCTCTTAACCTTTCCCGCCCTTCGCCGATAATCTCCCCGAAGGAGCTTCAAGGCAATGATCGAACTCACCCGGCTCAACGGCGCTCCGATGGTGCTGAACAGCGACTTGATCAAGACCGCTGAAGCCTCTCCGGACACTATGCTGACCCTGATCAACGGAGAGAAGCTGATTGTGCGCGAGGGCACGGCTGAGGTGGTGGAACGTGTGCTCGCCTACCGCGCGCGCTTGCTGGCCTTGGTCGCAAAGCGGCTGCCATCCTATGACGAACTGCAGCGCGCAGTTTCACTCACCAGCCTGGATCTCTCCGGCCAGCCTCCTCCGCCGGCGCCATCGGGGAAAAAACCGCGCTAAGCCACTGAAAGATGATTCCCGCTTTACGAGCAAGGCTTTCGAGGAGTTTTCATGGATAAGGGCAGCATTGGCGGAGTATTCCTGGCCATCGCCGGCATCGTGGCCGGGTTGCTCATCGAGGGCGGCAACCTGGGCCAGGTTTTGCAGCCGACCGCGGCCCTTATCGTCTTTGGCGGCACCATGGGTGCGGTGCTGCTCCAGTTTCCGCTTTCTACTGTGCTGGCTGCATTCGGCAGCTTGGCGCATGTTTTTTCCGCGCCCCGCAAGCACAACGTCCAGCTCCTCCGCCAACTGGTCGCCTTCGCTAACAAGGCTCGCCGCAACGGCGTCGTCTCGCTGGACAGCGACCTCGAAACTATTCAGGATCCGTTTCTCAAGCAAGCCCTCATGCTGGCCGTCGATGGCACCGAGCCTGCCGAGTTGCGTAAAATCATGCGCGTCAGCCTGGATTGCACCGCGGAAAGCGAAGAACGGCTGCCCGCGGTCTTCGAGTCGGCCGGAGGATTTTCGCCCACCATAGGCATCCTGGGCGCTGTGCTGGGGCTTATTCAGGTCATGAAGAATCTTGACAACATTCAGGAGGTTGGCAAAGGCATCGCCGTGGCCTTTGTGGCAACCATCTACGGCGTGGGCATTGCCAATCTCTTCTTCCTGCCCTTCGCCGGCAAGATGCGCCTTCGCCTGCGCGACGACCACCAGCGCCGCGAGATGATGCTGGAAGGCGTAATCTCCATCCTCGAGGGCATGAACCCGCGCATGCTCGAAGTCCAGCTGGCCGGCTTCCTTAATGACCCCCAGCAAAAGCAGAAGGAGCGCGCCGCATGAGGCTGGAGCGGCGCAAGAACCTCGTCAGCCAGGATCGATGGATGGTCTCCTATGCCGATTTCATCACCCTGCTGTTCGCCTTTTTCGTTGTGCTCTATGCCTTCTCTAAGAACGACCAAAAAAAGCAAACGCAGGTGACGGAGGCCATCGATAGCGCATTCCATTCACTGGGCATCTTTCCCGACACCTCGCGCAAGCCAGCCCAGGGCGCGCCCTCCGGCTCCGACGAGGCGGCCATCCCCATGAACATTGTCATGGGAGAGGATGTGCTCTCGCCGGCCAAGGTAAAGGAAGACCTGGAGAACCTTCATCGCGAACTGGAGCAAAGGCTATCGAACCAGGTCGCCACGCACACCGTCTCCATGAAGATGGGCCGCGACGGGCTGGTCATCAGCCTGCGCGAGGCCGGATTCTTCAGCTCCGGCTCGGCCACTCCCAAGCCCGAAACCCTCCCCACGCTGCGCCAGATCGCCCTCTCGCTGGGCCGCACGCCCTACGACCTCCGCATTGAGGGCCATACCGACAACATTCCCATCCATACCGCGGAATTCGACTCCAACTGGGAGCTTTCCGCAGCCCGCGCCACGCACATCGCCCGCATCTTTATCGACCTGAAGGCCATACCCCCGGAGCGCATCTCGGCCGCCGGTTACTCCGAGTACCACCCCGCGGCTGGCAACAACACCGCCGAGGGCCGCAGTGAGAATCGCCGCGTCGATCTGGTCGTCCTGCCCCGCACAAAAATCGATCTCTCCGCACCGGGTACCGCTTATCCCACCGGACCATGGCGCAAAATCACCGACGACGATGCGGCTGCGCAAGGCGACAAGACTTCGGCCCCTTCCAATCCATAGTTCAGCGGAGTAAGCCGCGCGTGTGTTCGCGGTGTTGGCGGAGTTAGAAAACCTGTCAGCTAGCTTGCTAACTCTATTAGCTTGCTGACTCGCTGACTCGCTGACCTGCTGGCTTACTGACTTGCTGACTCGCTGACCTGCTGGCTTGCTGACTCGCTGACTCGCTGATTCTCTACTCCACACCCAGCACCTTGACGATCACACGCTTCCTGCGCCGCCCATCAAACTCTGCATAGAAAACCCTCTGCCACGTTCCCAGGTCCAGCTTCCCGTTGGTCACAGGCAACGTAGTCTCGTGGTGCAACAGCAGCGACTTCAGGTGCGCGTCTCCGTTGTCCTCGCCCGTCTGGTGGTGCCTATAATCGGGCCGCGCCGGCGCCAGCTCCTCCAGCCACTCGCCGATATCCTCAATAAGCCCGCTCTCCAGGTCGTTCACGTACACGGCGGCCGTAATATGCATCGGCGAAACAAAGCATAACCCATCCCTGACCCCGCTGCGCCGCACTATCTGCTCCACCTCGTCGGTGATGTGCACCATCTCCCGCCGCTTCCTGGTTTCCATAACCAGGTACTCCGTGTGACTCTTCATCCTTGCCTCCTGCAATCTGTAACTTGGTAGTGAGTCAATTCAATTATCGTGTTCAACAAGGATGGTTGTGAAGTCTTTCGGCTCAGGAGATGACCGGCTTGCTCGTTTTTGTTAATGAAATTAAGGGCAACGCAGGCCGGAGAAGGTTGCCCCTCTCTCCGGCCTGCGAAGGTTGTGCGTCATCATTGAATGTTAGGTTTGGTTTCAACGTTAGGTTTGGTTTCATCGGTAGGATTGGTTTCAAGAATAGGTCTGATGTGGATCGGTTTGACGGCCATTCTGTTATGGACAAGCTCGGTGACCTTGTAAGTTTCGACTAAATGGGTGATGCCGGTCATCTGCACGTCGAATACGCAGCTGGAGTGCAAGGTCGCATTGGTAATCGACCTGCAGGCTTCTTCGGCAGCCTCCGCGCTGATGTGCGGGGTCTTCTTCACATTCGGAACAGTGCACGTTTTGGCATTCTCCACCGGCCACGCCTCATTGGTGAAGGTTGCCGTTGACGTGCCCGGCGCATAGTCGAAGAGGCTGTTCCTGCTGGTCACGCGCCATGCATCGCCGAATGTTTTGTTAAGAGTGACGTAGCGGGCATGCAGCGAAGCCGGCATTGGCCCCAGCGCTTTTCCGTTCGGGAGCCTGGGCAACCAATTTTTGTCTGGAACGAAGCCCCCCAGTCCACTCTCGGACGCTCCAGCGCTCTTGCTCACCACCCCAGCGCCTGATAATTCAAGACCGAGAAGCGGCAAGGACCCCGACACGTTCAGGATTTTGCCGTCGGGGAAATGAATTTCCACGCCTTCGGAGGTAATCTCAGCGCTTCCTCCATCGCCGAAATTCGCTCCCTGCGTGGCAACTTTGCCATCGATGCGAAGCTGAAGGCCGTAGGTATTGCACGCGCCTCCACCGAAGCAGGGCTCATAGGTTACACGGTGTGTACCCACGCGCGCCGCGACGGCCGTATTCCCACTCAAGCAACTGACGAGCCCGTCATCCTGGTATTTTGCCGGAGGTGGGTTGGGAACCCAGTTCCCGGGAGCGTCGGATGGAATGGGCGTTTGGCGAACCTGAACTTCCGTTCCATCAGGATCCTGCAGAGTAATGTACTCTCCCGCGCCCTGGAAATCGTAGTAGGTTCCGTCCACCGTGGTGATGTGAGGCTCGCCCCAGGTGATCGTAGTATTACCGCATGCCGCCCACTCGGTGGCGTTATTGCTCTCCACAAACTCGATTGACGGATTTGCCCCGCCGTAGGGACAGCACACGGGCGTACCCGGATTCGGCGTAAGGTTGAGGCTGTTCGTCTCGCCCGTGAAGCTGGCGGCCTCACATAGGGGAGCATTCGTTGTTCCGTTGACCACGCTCGTTGTGACTTGGAGTGTCGTTCCGGGATCGAAAACAGCTTGGTCTCCGCCACCGTCGCCAAAGACATTGAACTCGACTTCCTTCCACGTGCTGCTCAGATCAGGGAAATAATTATTGCCTGGCGCTGAAACGGGCTGACCGCCCGTCACGGAAACAGTCACTGAATCCGTCGACATGCCGCCGGCGCCATTCGCATACGCGGTGACTTTATAATCGCCAATTTTCGTAACTGGCTCAGGGATCGACGGTATGCCGTTCACGGCGTTTACCACGCAATACGTCTCACCGTAGAGGGCCTGTTCACACCATCCGGTGGAGTTGGAGAAGCCGTTCACGCAGCCTGTTCCATGAGGAGACGGGCAGGCCTTATAACCGCTGCTTCCTGATGACGGTCCCCACTGAAGCAGCCAGTACTGAATGAACCCGCCTCCGTTCGAGTCGTAGACGAACTGCTCCCAGCCTTGGCATCCGTTTGGCGCCGTTGTGCCATTGGGAGAGCCGCTGCATGCGCTGGTGCCGTAGAAGGGCGCGGTGTTCACTTGCAGAGAGTAGGCATTTGTGTCCGTACTGCCAGTGCATGACGGGTTAGTGGGACAGATAATACTTGTGGACGTAATCGTGCATTGTACTGCGCACTCGCCGGTGACGACGGAAGCAGCGCCAAACGAGCCTTCTGCCTCGCTAATGGCGCCTGATGTTACCTCGGCTGAAAAATCATTCGTGCTGCCATTGCCTACTGTTTCGGACCTGGTTCCACGCCTTCGAGGAGGCGGATATAGCTTGTGCGGCGGAGTTATACAGGGTATCTCGCGCCACTGCGTATCCGGATAGTTAGCGGTAAAGCACGCATCCTTTTTGGGCCGCGGTCTCTTCAAAATCGTTTTGCGCCAAGTCTCCCAAACTGCGGGTGCGGGCTTCTCAACCACGGGTAAAGGAATAGTTTTTTCCTGTTTGGGCTCAGGCGCCGGTTTTGTGGGAGTCTGCGCCATGACCATGGGAGTGATCGCGCAGGACAACAAGAGCCCCGATAGCAGGCTCGTAAAGACGATGGAGACACGGATCGTACCGCATCCGCGTACTGATTTCATAGATTTCATAGTTCCTCCTGAGGGATGTTCGAGAAGCTTCCCCTCAAGAACCTCTGAATTATCTTTAAACTCATTGTTTTAAATGGACACAACTAAACTGATAACCCGGACAGAATCCGAGTTGTAAATGCTGCAAAATCTACGCGAGCTTTCGCCCGCGAGGGGAGGTGTTGCAATTATCGGAACTAAATCAGAGATTCCCTGACCGGGATTTCTGTTTCACTTCCCGACTATCGTGCAATATACTCCACATTTGCCTCAACTCACAATCTTTTTTGATTGATTTCAAGTAAATAATAACCGCTCGTGCCCGGCAGAGCCTTCCTCCACACGTAATAGCCTCTATTTGCTTCATAATGAAAGGGATAAATCCCTCCCTGTCATCATCGAACTATCCCGCCAACCCCGCCAACTCCGCTATTCTAATTTCCAGCCGTGACCTCAGCCCAACCCACCCCCGCCCAGCGCCTCCGCCGGATGCACGACCAGCTATTCCAGGCTTACGGTCCGCAACACTGGTGGCCTGCCAAGACTCCTTTCGAGGTCATCCTCGGCGCATACCTCACCCAGAACACCGCATGGAAGGCCGTCGAACGCTCGCTCGTCAACCTGCGTGCGGCTGGGGCTCTGACCGTGGACGGTCTGCGCTCGCTCCCCCTCAGGAAGTTGCAGCGGCTGATCCAGCCCTCTGGCTTTCCCACCCGCAAAGCCCCCGCGCTGAAGGCATTTGTAGCCCTGCTCGACAAGGAGTTCGACGGTTCGCTCGAATCGCTCGCCGCCTCGCCCTCGGCCACTCTGCGCGCCCGCCTGCTGGCATTGCCTGGCGTTGGTCCGGAAACCGCCGACGCCATCCTGCTCTACGCCCTCGGCCATCCTGTTCCCGTCGCCGACGAGTACCTGCGGCGCATCAGTGAACGGCACAAGCTGCTGACTCCCGCCCCCGGCCGCAATCGCAGGGGCTACGATTCACTGGCCGAGCTCACCCGCCAGGCCTTCGCCGCCGATGCCCCCAGGGATCTGGCTCGCCTCTTCAACGAGTTTCATGCCCTCACGGTCGCCGTGGGCAAAGCCAATTGCCGCCGCGCCGCCCACTGCGCCGGTTGCCCGCTAGCCTCCGATCCGCATGCAACCGGTGCGCTATCGGAGTAAGATTGATTACCATAGAGTGTTAGGGAGCTAACCAATGGAAAGATCAAGCTCTACGATGCAGGTAACGCGAGCAGCGGACTATGGGATTCGCGTAATGATCCACATGGCCACTCTGCCCGACCACGAACGTGCGCTGCTGCCTAAGCTGGCCCGCGCCACGGGAGCCCCGCAGAGCTTTCTTTCAAAGGTTCTACAGGCATTGTGCCGCGCCGGACTCATCATTTCCCGCCGGGGACAGACCGGCGGTTTTGAGATGCTGCCTGCCGGACGCAAAGCTACCCTGCGCACTGTAATTGAGGCCGTTGAGGGCCCTATCTCCCTGAACCTCTGCCTGGTCTCCGGCGCAACTTGCAAGCGGAAATCCTTCTGCCCCGCGCACCCTGTCTGGGCCAATGCCCAGGAGGCCATGCTGGGAGTTCTGAGCACGGCAATCGTTGCCGAACTGGCACATCATGCGGCTGCTCCACGAGCCAGGGGATTACGCTGAATGTAGGGTTACAGTGGAACGTAGCTGCCTATTGATCGATGCCAAAAGTGAATGTCTTTCCGCTTAGGTCGATCGCATATTCCCCAGGTTCGAGTGGGGTTTTAGGCACCAATTTATAGGAACTCTCTCCATATTTTGTCAGTACAAAGGGAACGCCTTGGAAAGTCTCTTGTTCCCTCCCCTTTCTCTTTACAAGCTCTAACTGGCGCTCGCTATTCTTCTGGTCAAAACGGTAAAGCCTGGTTCTCTCAGCAGTCCCGGAAATGAATATAAATTCGGTTTTTTCACCGGCTTTGATGCGAAAGGTAGAACTGTTTCCAGAAATAATAAGGATGCCGGTTACAGTGGTCCAACCGGCTTTTCCTTTTACTTTCCACTGTTCGTCTGGAAGCGGCTTCAACTCCTGACTGGACGGGTCGAGAAGGAAGACCACGCCAATGGCAGCGGGTTCTTGAGGTTTGGCCGTAGCGGATTGAGCATTACAGATACCTAGCGAAAGAACAACCAACAAGACGAAGACCAGATTACGCATAAATTCGTGCTCTCCTTGCCCGGGAGATCAATTTCATCCTTCCGGCACTGTTCAGTGTACATCGGCAATTCACCGCGCCCTTACCCCAGCAACTGCTTTGCCACCTGAATGTACAGTTCCACCGCTTTCAGCAGATCGCTTTTCGCCAGCTTCTCATAGGGCGAATGGGCGACGTGGATGGACCCCGGCCCCAGCAGCAACGGCTCGCCCCAGTTGGACAGTATGGAAATGTCGGTGGTGAACTTGGCGATCATGGTAGGCAGGCCCTCAACGGCGAGTAGGCGGATGAAGGGAATCTCCAGCGTGAACTCCACCTCGGCCAGTCCTGCGGCAGCGTCTATGAGTGCAGCGCGCACCGGTGTCGAATCCCCCACCAGCCGCACCAGCACCTGCGCCTCGGCCTTATCGGCAATGACGTTGGGGGCATAGCCTCCCTCGATCTGGCCGATATTGATCGTGCTGGAACCCACATCTTCCGTAGTCGGCAAATGCAGCTTCAGCAGTTTTCCCAGCACCTTTACCAGCTTATGGATGGCGTTGTCTCCCATCTCTGGATAGGCCGAGTGGGCCATCTTGCCGGTGGAGCGTAAGACCACGCGCAGGGCGCCCATGGAGGCCAGCCCAAGGCGGTTGCCGGTAGGCTCGCCGTTGATGAGGAAGCGGCTGCCTTTGTGCATCATGTTGGCTACCTTGGCGCCGGCTGAGTCGCGCTCCTCTCCGCTTACAAACAACACGCCAATCCGGTATCCCACCGCTCGCAGAAATTCGGCGGCGGCCACCTGCGCGGCAATAATGCCCTTGGCGTCGCATACACCGCGTCCGTAGAGATAATCTTCATCCTCGTTGAGGGGAATATAGGGCGGCACCGTGTCCATGTGGGTGGAAAAAACCAGATCGGGCTGCTCGTCTGCCGTGCCCGCATAGATGTTCCAGCGCTCCCCTGCGTCGGCGTTTTCCGGCGGTTGCGGTACGGCCATCTTTTCCACAAACCATCCGCGCAGGATAAGAAAATTGGCAAGATAATTACCAATCTCGCCCTCATGGTAGGTAGTTGACTCGATTTTGCACAGTTGGCGAGTCAACTCGATAGGATCAAGTGGTTCGACGGAGGGATTAGCAGCCGGGGGATTGCTCATGATGTTGCCAGAATACCTCAAGCGTCGCTGCCTTTGCCGCCTCGAAAAAATATTTGATTGAACACTTTTGTAACGTGTCGCCTGCGGATGCATCCATCACATGGAAGCCGGATATCCCAAATGGGACCAAATGGAAGAATGGGAAGGTTATGCCTCCATCGCGTAGAATGGAGTGTGGGATGACCTCCACAACCGCTCCCACCCAACCCAGAACCAGCCCCGCGACAGCCGTTCTGCGCAGCGTGAGCCTCACCGGTCCCGCCGGCCGTCTGGAAGCTGTGGTGAACGAGGGCGCACCCCACTCCCGTTTTGCCGCGCTCATCTGCCATCCCCACCCATTAGGTGGCGGAAACATGCAGAACAAGGTGGTTTATCACGCCATGAAGGCCCTCAACGACCCGCAATGGGGCCTTGGCTGGCCGGTTCTGCGCTTCAACTTTCGTGGCACGGGCCTGAGCCATGGCGTTCACGACGGCCAGGCCGAAACCGGCGATGTGCTCGCGGCGCTTGACTGGCTTGAAAACGAATACCACCTGCCGCTGGTGTTGGTTGGCTTCAGCTTCGGCGCGGCCATGGCGCTCAACGCCTGCTGCTCGCCTGCCCACACCCCCAATAACATCCACGCCCTTGCCCTGCTCGGCCTGCCAACTCAGGTGCCCGGATTCGAATACCGCTATCCCCACCTGCACGCTTGCACAATTCCCAAGCTCTTCCTCAGCGGAGCAGATGACCAGTTCGACCCGGATTCGCAATTGGCAAGCCTGGCCGCCTCCGCCCCCGAACCCAAGCGACTGGTGCTCCTTCCCTGCGCCGATCACTTCTTTACCGGTCAACTCGAGCCCATGCAGACGGTGCTCGCCGGTTGGCTGAAGGAGCAGCTCCAATGACCCTGGCCACCGATTCCTCGCTCGATGCCCTGCACGCCACGGCCACTGATATTTTTACCGGCGCCATCAAGGCTTGCAGCATTGAGTCCGCCTTCGACCGCCGTATTCGCTTTGAGGGCCACATCATGCACCGGCTTCTGCCCGACGGCAGCGGTCCGGCCTCCATCGATCTCTCCTGCTACAAAAAAATCTTCGTCATCGCTCTGGGCAAGGTTGCCGCCCCCATGCTCGATGTGCTTCTCGACCGCATGAAGCGCCGCAAGGGCCTGCGCGGCGTCTGTTGCTCCAACCAGCTTTCCACGCACCGCTCCTGGCGCTTTCGCTACTTCGAGGGCGGCCACCCGCTGCCCAACGAGGAGTCCTTTGCCGGTGCCCGCGCCGCCTTGGCCATGCTCAAGCGCACAAAAAAAGACACGTTGGTCTTCTTCCTCATCTCCGGCGGAGGCTCGGCCATCTTCGATCTGCCTCTGGACCCGCAGATCTCTCTCGACGACACCATCGCCTTCCATCAGTTGCTGCTCGCCTCGGGCGCTCCCATCAGCGAGATCAACACTCTGCGCAAGCATTTTTCCGCGGTCAAGGGCGGCCGCCTTGCCATCGCCGCCGGAGAAGCCGCCAAAGTCAGCCTGCTGCTCCCCGATGTGCCCCTGCGCTCTCTCGATGCGCTCTCCAGTGGACCCACCTCGCCCGACCACTCCACCGTCTCCGAGGTGCGCCACCTGCTTGCAAAGTACGATCTCGCGCCCAAGCTGCCTCCCTCCGTCCTCGCATTCTTCGAGCGCGAAGACCTGCCCGAATCTCCCGGCAACAAGGGTTGGTTTCCGCCCTTCTTTCCATCGTTTTCCAAGCCAGAGGCCGCGCCCACTCGCCGCGTCACCGCCGCCGCCGCCATGAGCAGCGAAGACCCCGCCTTTCGCGATTCCGTCTTCGAGCTTCTGCTCAGCAGCCACGACCTGACGGAGAATGCCCGCGCCCTCGCCCAAAAGGCCGGCTTTCACGTCGTGGTCGATAACAGTTGTGACGACTGGGACTACGCCGACGCCGCTCGCTACCTGTTGAATCGCTTTCATGAACTGCGAGCCGCCCATCCACGCCTCTGCCTCATCTCTGTCGGCGAAGTTACGGTCACCATGGATCGCACTCCCGGCGCCGGAGGCCGCAACCAGCAATTCGTCATGGCCTGCGCCCTCGATCTCGAGCAGTACGCGGGCCAGCGACTCACCGTCTTCAGCGCCGGCTCAGACGGCATCGACGGCAACTCCCACGCAGCCGGGGCCATCGCCGACCCCACCACCGTCACCCGCGCCCATACCTTCGGATTCCACCTGAAGTCGTCGCTGGCCAACTTCGATGCCTGCCCCATGTTCACCGCCCTGGGCGACGCCGTCGTCACCGGACCCACCGGCCACAACCTCCGCGACCTCCGCCTGCTCCTCGCCGACAACGAGTAGCGCAGCCTCACTATCCCGCTTTGTATCAGGGCACGGCTTCAGCCGTGCCGTCAAATTCCCCACCAGTTTTTATAAATCAACCCACGCGGCGAAGCCGCGAATGAAGTGTACGGGCTTCAGCCCGTCTTTCGCGCTGAGTTAATTGAATAATCGTTAACTCCCGAATTGCCGGCAATCCGGAATCAACGTCATTTGAGGTTCTATCCTATTCACTTCCAGTTCCCCATGAGGATGAATGGAGCCCAATAGTACGGGTCCGCGAACGAGCTCACCGCAACTTCCCCTGTGTCCAGCTCAGTCGGCGCAACATCTGGATCGCTGGCTACCCGAAACTGCCCATTCATCGTGTACGTCACACCGAGCATATCGAGTTGCGCCTGACGCAGTGCATCCACCTTCGTCAGTTTTTTCTTGGAACCGGTCCACAGCTTGTAAAAACGCGCCATCAACTTCGATGTGCTCTCGTCATAGACGCTCCACAGCGACGCCATCACTGCCTCTGCGCCCTGATCCTGCGCCACACCCCCCAGCCCGTCGATCTCATGGCCTTCTCCTGTTTGTACCGTGACCGCGGTCTGGCAGGCGGAGAGGGTGAGCAATTCAACGCCGGCAAATATCTCTTGCAGGTTGTTCTGGCTCCTCAACTCGTCAAGGGTAAGATGAAAGCCCAGGCCATTTTGATCGAGTGCGGTGTTTTGTCCCGCAAGCAATAAAAACGACTTGATGTTGTCACCTGCCGGATCGGCATTGAAGTGGCTGGCGATATGGACGATCTTATATGGCGGGTTCTTGTCCGGTGCGTTATCAGGCCCTTTCAGTTCCTGGATTAAACGCGCCTCGGTGAAATCAAGATCAAGCCACTCGGTGCCGGGCAATACGCCATGGGTGTCGGGCTTTGACGGATCGCGAACAATCGATTCAAGTTCCAGGGGAACATTCGGCAGTGCATCGAAATCCCTGTCATAACCGGAATGTGAAATGCCCATTGCTAAAATTCGGGCGCCGCTAAGATCCGGCCGATCATCCAATCTGAACTGATCTTTTGGAGTTATGATCACGCTTGCATAATTCTCCACAAGGTACTGCTTGGTGGCGGAATTATAGAGCGCTCCCAGCGGAATATAGTGCAGCGCATCGTCGAGTTCCCAGACCAGCGTGTGCGCATGATTATGCTCGAGAGCCACTGTGATCGGCGCGATCAGCGTGATGTAAAGCTTTCCTGCTAGGTCCATCATCTCGGCGGTCTGGCCGGGTGTGCGCCGTGTGTTTCCGTATTTATCGACCGCGCTCTCGCTGGGCTTCAGACTCATCAACTCCTTGAAGCGGGCGATCTGCTGGCGCAGCACGGCTATGGGAATCTCAGTGCTGTGCTCGGTCATCTGCCCATCGCTGCTAATGACGATCACGCGGTAGTAATGATCGGTGACCATCGTATAAAGCGCCACTGTTCCAGGTTCTGCAATGTTGTGCATCAGCTGCCGCAGGCCGCGTATCCTTCGGCTCATGTCCTCGGCCTTTTGCCCCTGCCTGTCTGGGAGAATGGTAGGCAACTTGTCGAGAAGCTTATTGAACATCCGGTTCGCGTTGCTCAACTGCACGTCTAGGCTGTCGTGCTTCTTGTTGTCATCCTCAGTGCGGTTCTGTTTCTTTTCCAGGGACGATATGGCGTCGGCAATCTGAAACAGATTCTGACTCGCATCCTGATATTCTTTCTCCGCCTCTTGCTCTGCGGTATTAAGTGATGCAGTTTGATTGGAAGGATGCTTGACTTCGCGAGAGCGGGTAAACTCTTCAAACTGCTCTTCCTTCATCATGTCAAGTACTTGCTGCGCCTCGGGCAAGCGGTCCTGGGCAATCAGAAGGTCGGCAAGTTCGTGATAATAGTCTCTTTTCGAAGCCAGAAAGGCCTTTTGCACTACGCTGTCGAGACCCTCGATATGGCTTCGCACCCACTGCAGCCGGTTGACCGCCCGCTTACCGTAGAAGATGGCCAGCGTGGGCTGTGTATCCCGCAGATTGCGCATCAGATTGTAGGAAATCTCGGCTTCCAGAAGTGGGTCGTTGATCGCAGTCGCCTGCGACAAGGCCTGGTAGTAGAAATCCAGCCCCTTCTTCTTCTCCCCTATATCGCTATAGACTCGACCGATTCCGTTCCGCGTCGTAGCCTCGCCGTCGAGGTCGCCTACCTTTTGAATAATCGGCAGGGCTTTCTTGTAGTACTCCAGCTCCTTCTGCCTCTCCCCAAGATCGCCATAGACTCTGCCGATAACCTTCAGCGTCAAGGCCTCACCGTCCAGGTCGCCTATATGACGAAAGATCGGCAAAGACTTCTTGTAGTACCCCAGTGCCTTTTGCTTCTCTCCCATACGGGAGTAGACCAGGCCGAAGTCGTTCAGCATCGTGGCCTCTCGGTCGCGGTCGTGTAGCCGGCGAAAGATCGGCAGGGCCTGGTTGTAGAAATCCAGCGCCTTCTGCATGTCCCCAAGATCGTAGTAGACTAAGCCGGTGCGCCGAAGAGCCCTTGCCTCCAAATTGCCGTCCATCGCATTTCGTGCCAGGGGCAGTGCTTGTTTATAGAAATCCAGCGCCTTTTGATTCTGGCCAATCGTGTTATTGACCCATCCCAGGCCGATCAGCGCCGTGGCCGCGCCCTTATCATCGTGCGAGGCCGTAGCCAGGTCCAGCGCCCGCTGATACGTATCCGATGCTTGCTCGCTTTTCCCCCACACGCGATAGCAATCACCCATCCCGTTCAGCGCGGCCGCCTCCTGCCGCGCGTCCGGGTTCTTCGCGGAGTGTTCCACCGTCTGCGCCTGCTTATAGTGGTCTAGCGCCGTCTGGTAATCCGAGGCATGAAGGTACAATTCGCCAATCTGGTTCAATGTATTTGCCTCGGTACTGGAATCCCCGGCGGCCTGCGCAACCTTGAGGTCAGCTTGTAGTTTGCTCAGCTTTGCCTGCACTTCGGCCGGCAGTTGCCGCTCCACTGCTGCATTCGGCGGCGCCGGTTCTGGCGTCTGGGCAAATCCACTTGTCGCGATCAGCACAGAGGTTAGCATCATCAAAACTAGGCTGCCGCCGCCGCACAAGGCACAACGCATTCTCGTGTAAAATCGGCAATTCATATTCGCTCCCATGTTAGTTGACCTAAACACTCATATGCCATGCAATTCGCAACACTGCGTAGTCAGTGGTTAAGCGAGCCGGTGCTGCCAGGCTCGGCTCGGGCTGGATTTGCCTGGCAATATGGAAGGGTACACATGGCCCAGCCCCGGGATCAGGGGTTGGGCTGACTCTGCTTATTACCTTCACTTTTCAATCCGGGTTTCGATCCGGCAATCGGTTGATCGCTGAGAACCGGATCTGTGATTCCAAACTTATTCGGAACATCGCTGGCCGATTGCACTTTCACGCTGAGCGCCAGGTAACTGACATCGGGAATGGCGCTCTTGACGCGATCGGCAAGAATTCCGTTTGCGCTTTTCTCTACTACAAAGCCATTGACCAGTGTGAGATTGCTCATCTTGTTTTCGAAATCCCTTTGGTGAATCAGGGGAACCAGAATATAGTCGCCGTTGAGCAAAAACATCGGGTGAAAATCCATATCTGCAACCTTGAGTCCCGGCTTGGCCACGACGACATCCTTTTGCGTGGTTGTGAGTAGAAAATTATCCTGATGGGCGGCTTCCAATTTCCCGTAAAAATCATAGAAGGCTTCAAGAGCAAGGGCGCTGATCGCAGGGAATCCGAAGAGCGGGGCGATTACTTTGGACGTGGCGACAGCTATCTTCAGAACTCTGTCGAGGGGCGACTCCTTGGGCGTAGTCGTGACGTTGACATTGAGATGACCGGCTCCGTGACTGAGCAGCAAATGCTGAATTCTGGGATTGGTCGTATTGGTGCTACTGGCGCCGGTTTTGGCGGTGCTTGTGGGATTCTGGCCGGACAACGTATTCCAGTCGAGGGCCGTCACGGCAGGAAGAGTCTTTGTTCTCTGCGAGAAGACAGTAGCTATCGTCGCCCAGGCAAGCGGCCCGATAAACTGGCTGCCACTCACGCGCTGGCAGGAGAGATGCATGTTAGCGAAGTTCACCTTTGAGAGTGCTTCTTGATCGGCTGATCCGGGACGATATCCGGTGAGCTCGATGGTGACAACGGCTTCGTCCTGGAAATCCGGGAGCTCTTCGGGATTTTTGATCTCCTCGCTTCGACGGAGCTGGGTCTTGTCGCTGAAGTGATAGATAGCAGGGATGCGCTCTTCCGGAGTCATGTGTCTGGATGCAGCGCGTGTTTTGGCAGTATTACCTGCATAAAGACTCGACCAGTATTTCTGGCCAAATGTGGGCTCCGAGGAGGCAGAGGTTGGATCGCGCAATGCGTCGGCGACTTCGGTATCGGCAAGTGCGGCAGAGAGGAGGCCAAAGGCGGCCGACCCTCCAAGAAAGTTGCGGCGTGAGAAAGACATAACGTTTGATCTCCTTGAGGTTGACTAAACAGCCGGATATGTACGGATTAAACCGGATTTGGATAAATGTTGCTTGGAGGTAACCGGGAAAATCACAATGATTATGCCATACGCAGATGAAAAAGGGTGAGGAAGTAGCATAAACTTGAGCGCGGCAAGTGACAGTTATAGTTGCTCTAAAAGTACGCAATTGCGTTAAAAACAATTGCTTATAGTCTCCGTGGCAGGATCGGTCCCGCAAAGTCGGCTTCTCGGCAGTATTTGCCGGGTAACCCAGACCCTGCCTTGCCGCTCTGCCGTAGGCCGCTGGCCGCACTGCAGGTGGCTGAATCCTAACTTTATCGCAGAAAAGCGAACAAATAGGGTAAATACCCGCGCATTGGCGCTTCCCAAATAACCCAATTTTGCGCAAAAAACCTCTACTTCGAAGTAGAGGTTCTTTTTACGCGTTTTTGTGCCTGATCTTTGTTCTTTGTTCCCTATTCCCTAGTCCCTAGTCCCGTGTCCCTAGTCCCTAGTCCCTTAGTCCCTGCCTCTCGTCATCTCCTCGCGCATTTTCGCAATCTCGGCCTGCGTCGCATCAGCGGCTACGCGGCGGTCGTTGTAGATATGCGGCTCACCAAAGCGCACCTCGGCGGAGAAGCCCGCAACTCCCAGAACCTTAAGGAGATGCGTCGTGAACGACTCATCGCCATACCAGCACAGCTCCTTCTCCGGCGTGCCGTCCTCTATCACGTAATGTACGGCGGCCGTTGTAATTTGCGTGCCGGTCGAGGTGGCCGGGTCAATGAGCCGGGGGTGAAAGGGCAACAACTGGCTACCGTCGGTGCTGGTCCCCTCTGGAAATAACAGCACTGGAATCTGCAACTTAAGCCGCTCCACCATCTGGTCGGCAACGCTCATGGCGCTTTCCCGGCTGTTGCGGTCCAGGAAGATGGTCCCACAGGCGCGCGCCGCCCAGCCGAAGATGGGCCAGCCGCCGATCTCAATCTTGGCGACAAAGAAGCAGGGCATGGCCGCCGCTAGGATGGGGACATCTAAGTAGCTGAGGTGATTGGAGATGACCAGCCCATGCGTAGGCGGAGTACCTTTCACGCTGTAGTGAATGCCCACGCCGGCCAATATTGTGCGGGCGGTTTGCTGGCCCCATAGCGCGTGGCGCTCCATGGAAAGCGGGTCGCGCAGACGAATCAGCCAATAGCGAAAGATGGATAAGGCCAAAGCCAGCACCAGCGCCACAGCGCGCCGGATCGTACGAAAAATCATGTAGTTAGCGGAGTCAGGAAGCGGTTGCGCGCCGAGGGCGAGAGCAACTTCAGATCGAGCAGCGTAAGGAAATCGATGGTGCCAAACTCCCTGTCCCAGGCCGGCGGTCCGCAGATGCGCGCCCCCAGGGTCAGGTAGGTTTTCAGCAGCCTGGGGACTCGCGTCTGAGTAGCAGCGGTGGTCTCCATCGACAGGTCTTGCTGGCAGGGCGACGGCTGTGCAGATGCGCCCACTTGCTCGCTGGGACAGGCGTATGCGGTGGTCGGCGCAGTCTCGAACTCTGGTGAAACCCGGTAGCGTTCAAGCTGGCTATATACCTGCCAGCCCTCAGCCGGGTCTTTCGAAGTCAGCGATGAGCAGCCGATCAGGTAACGCAATCCCATGTCGGTAGCATACTGTGCGATGCCCCGCCACAGCAAGGTAAGAACTTCGGGTGTTCGATGTTCACGATCGATGGAGGCCCGGCCCAATTCCAGAATGTCCGCGCGTAGCGGTTCATAGGGGGCAAGATCAAACTCCTGCTCGGAGTAGTAGCCCAGGTTACGCGCCGCGGTTGCACCGGACTGCATCCGGTAGGTGCCCACAACACGTTTGGCCGGATTGCTCTCCAGCTTGTCCTCCACCAGCAGGTGCTCGCAGAAGAGGTCGAACTGGTCAGTATCCAGGCCAGTTTGGTAGGAGCTGGCCAGCCCCTCGTTCAACTCGATGTTGAAGACCTTGAAGCGAAGCCGGCAGGCTGCATCTCGATCATCGACGCTCTCGGCCATTCGCAGCCGGTAACGGCCAACCTCGGCATGAATGCGCGGCTTATCTTGAGCCGGAGGCGGAGAAGAAACTTGTGTGGAAAATCCCGGTTCTACCAGAGCGGTGGAACCAACGGCCAACTTTAAAGGAACCGTCTGCTCAGTGTGCGCGATCACAGTAGCATTATCGGCAGGGGATCGTAAACGAATGGTCAATCCCGTGCAAATACAATGCAAATGTTTTGTTCAGCTTGTAACCCAACTGTCACACAAAGGCCCTCCCCACAGGGAGAGCCTCTGGTAACATCAGTAACTCGAATAGCCGTAACGCAGCTTCACCCGCCGGCGATAGATGGAATCACCAGCACCTCGTCGCCCTCCTGAAAGCGGTAATTCTCATTGCCCAGGAAGCGGATATCCTCCTCGTTTACATAAAAATTGATGAATCGGCGGACCTGCCCATCCTCGCCGCGCAGGTGCTTGCGCAGAGCCGGAAAACGGCCTTCGATCTCCGTGATCAGCTCGGGCAGATTGGTCGCCGTGCTGGTAATCTCGCGCGCGTTGTTGGTGTGCTTCTGAAAGGCATTGGGCAACAGAACTCTAACGGCCATTGGTTTCTCCCGCCAGGACCAGGTCCTGGCTCTTTGCTGGGCTGCGTTCGTTGTGTTCTTCAACATACTCTTCAAAATCGCTGAGCCGGGGACGGATGGCCCGGCTCTGTTCGTAAGCGCCGTTCAGGCAATCGGTGGTCTTCAGGCCGTTGCCGGTGATACAGATGACGGTCACATCGTCAGGCCTGATGCGTCCATGAGCATAGAGCCGCGCGGTCACCGCAGCGGTTACTCCACCGGCCGTCTCGGCAAAGATGCCCTCGGTCTCCGCCACTTCCTGCATGGCAGAAACGATCTCCACGTCCGACACATCCTCGGCCCAGCCGCCCGAGGCGCGAATGGCGCGCGCGGCATACACCCCGTCTGCCGGGTTGCCAATAGCCAATGACCGCGCGATAGTGTGTGGCCGCTGCGGCTCAATCGTGTCGGTACCGCTCTTGACTGCCTGGATGATAGGCGAGCAGCCAGTAGCCTGCGCGCCGAAGAAACGTACCTGCTTGTCCTCCACCAGGCCGAGCGTGATCAGCTCATCGAAGGCCTTGCGAATCTTCGTTATCAGCGATCCGCCGGCCATGGGGCAAACAATGTTGTCCGGCAACCGCCAGCCCAGTTGCTCGGCAATCTCATAGCCCACGGTCTTCGAGCCTTCCGCATAGAAGGGTCGCAGGTTCACGTTCACAAAGCCCCAGTTGTAGCGGTCGGCGATCTGCGACGATAGGCGGTTGACGTGGTCGTAGTTGCCCTTAACGCGCACCAGCGTGGCGCCATATACCTGGGTGTTGAGAATCTTGGCCGGCTCCAGATCGTCGGGAATCAGGATGAAGCTCTTCAGTCCCAGCCTCGCGGCCTGCGCGGCCACGGCATTCGCCAGGTTGCCGGTGGACGAGCAGCCCACCGTGTCGAATCCAAAGGCCTGCGCGTTGGCCAGCGCCACAGCCACCACGCGATCTTTGAAGCTGAGCGTGGGCAGGCAGACGGCGTCGTTTTTGAGGAACAGATTGCTCGCGCCAATGCGCGCGCCCAGCCGCGGAGCTTTCATCAGCGGCGTAAACCCCGCCGGAGTCTGCGGCTGGTAGCTGTCGCTCACCGGCAACAACGCCCGATAGCGCCACATATTCAGCGGTCCCTGATGAATAGCCTCGCGGGTAAAGCGGGTGCGGGCATACTCCAGGTCAAAAATCACCTCGAGCGGAGAAAAACACTCGTCACAGATAGAAAGCGGTTGATTTCCGTAGGATTTTCCGCATTCCCGGCAGCGCAATTCGTAAGCAATCGTCATAAATCCCTCGCAACGCGAGAGGCTGCACTGATACGAGCGCGTGACCGGCTCAGAAGAGCGAACGTGAAATGACTCGAAGTACCTTGCGAGACGCCTCAACCAAGAGTGCTGAAGCGACCCCCGAATCTCATGTTCCCCTAACGGGCGAGAGTTGACACCATACTCCTGGTTTGCCCAGGCAGGTTGTCGTGGCGTCACAGGGCTCGTCCCTCAGCCACTCTGCATGAAATCCAGGTTTGCCTTTGGGGGCAAACTGGAATGATTCAGTTGTACCACAGGGTCAATGAAAGCGCAAGCAACTTTGCAACGAATGGCTTCGGGGGGCGTTCCAAAGATCATATGTGGGATTTGAAACGCGAACAGATCGTGGTTGGCTATCTTCACGTGAGCGTCTTCACCGGCAGCTCTTAATTCGTATACACACGCACGTAGTCCACCAGCATTTCAGAGGGGAATGGTGTGGATGCGTTGGGGCTTCCGGGCCAATCGCCTCCCACGGCCAGGTTAATAAGAATGAAGTTGCTCTGGCCAGCGTCAAAGGGCCAGACCGTGCCGCTCAAACCGCTGATGCTCGAGGTCGTATAAGTGACGTAGGGATGGGTGGGATCGTCCACATAATAGGCCACGCTGCCCGGACTCCAGATCATGCCGTAGGTGTGCCAGCCGGCTGCCGTCTGGCCGGATGGAAAGTTGAAAACCGTGCCAATATTGCCGCCGGTGAAACCGGTTCCGTGAATCGAGCCCTGGTTCCAGTCGGGGGTGGTTGCCGCGTTGATCCGCTCCAGCACATCCATCTCGCCGCAGGCCGGCCAGTTGACGGTAGCAATGTTGTTGCCCATCAGCCAGACCGCCGGCCAAAAGCCCTGCGCCTCAGGCACCTGGGCGCGCACCTCTAATCGGCCGTACTGAAAACTGAACAAACCCTGAGTCTTCAAACGCGCTGACGTGTAAACACTAACAGAAGGCTGCAGCGCAACAATGTGCAGGTAGCCGTCGGTGCCCACGTAGGCGTTCGGATTCGCCGTGCTGCATGGTGAAGTGTTGGATCCCCACGCGCAGTAGTTCTCCAGTTCCTGGTTGCCCCAGCCGCTGTTGCCGGTGTCGTAGGTCCAGACCATCGGATTGGGCTGTGCTTTGGAACCGGTGGAGTTGGTAAACTCATCGGACCAGACCAGCGTTCCCGTGGGAATATTGGGCGTGAAACTCTGGCTGGTGACAGTGCTGGCCGCGCTGCCTGAGACCGCGGCGATGGCCTTGACGGTCAGATTCGCGGCCACCAGAAACGGCGCCTCGTAGAGTTGCGAGGCGGTGGTGGGCGTCGAACCGTCCACGGTGTAGTAGATTACAGCGCCGGAGGTCGTTGACATCAGGCTTACCACTAATGCGCCGCTCTGTGCATTCGTAGTGGTGATGGTGGGTGCTGCCGTCGAACCAGAGGTGGAAGTCGAGCTTCCTCCTCCGCCACATCCGCACAATAATGCACCCGACAAAACAATCGCTGCCAGCATCGTCGCACCTGCTTGCATTCCGTGTCTCCGTAATTGAGGGGAGTGGGAAAATGCTCATCCCTCTGACGCCATCAAAACACTGTCAAAGTTCCACTGTCAAATGGCGCGCGAGCACACCGACGGCAGCCATCTATGAGAAAATCTCTTCTTGCGAATGAAGGAGTTCCAGCCGCCATGCAAAGAATACTTGCACCGATTTTCCTCTTATTACTCGCCCTTCCGGCAGCTCTTCAAGCCGGAACCGTCACACCGCTTCGCCAAGGATGGCGGGTGCAGTCAGCCTGTAAGCTTCAAGCTGCGGGCGAATCGATCTCCGCGGAGGGGTTTGCCGCGCAGGATTGGCTGCAAACCACTGTTCCCCATACCGTGCTGGCCGCCCAGGTTGCCGCGGGCGTCTTTCCCGATCCCTACTTCGGCACGAACCTGCGCCAGATTCCCGGCACGGATTATCCCATCGGCCATAACTTTGCCAATCTGCCCATATCTCAGGAGAGCCCCTACCGCTGCGGATGGTGGTATCGCACCGAGTTTAAGGCGCCGGCCGCCTCGCAAAAAGAAGTGCGCTACTGGCTGCACTTCGGCGGCATCAACTATCGCGCGGAAATCTGGCTGAATGGCCACAAAATCGCGGATTCGTCGGCGGTTGCCGGAGCTTATCGCACCTATGACTTCGATGTAACCGGGATTCTGAAGCCCGGCAAGACAAATGTGCTGGCCGTGGAGACCTTTGCGCCCACTGAAAGGGACCTGGGCATCAACTGGGTCGATTGGAGTCCCGCTCCACCGGACAAGAACATGGGCCTGTGGGGCGGGGTCGATTTGATAACGACAGGCTCGGTCACAGTGCGTTCGCCGCTGGCCGTCACGCATTTTCTCAATCAGGCACTCGACACGGCGGAGTTGACCATCTACGTCGAGCTGCATAACTCTACCGATCATGTGGTGAAGGGCCTGGCTTCCGGCACTGCCGCCGACATTCGCTTTGAGCAGCCAGTCGAATTGGCCCCACACGAAGACCGGACTGTCGTCTTTTCACCTGAGCAATTTCCGCAACTGCGCATTCGCAATCCCAAGCCCTGGTGGCCCCGTCAGATGGGCGAGCCGCATCTGGAGCGCCTCACTATAAGTTTCAGCGTGAAAGGCCAGCTTGCCGATGAGCAAAGCGTAGACTTCGGAATTCGCGAGATTACCTCTGAGCTGACGGCCAGCGGCAGTCGTCTCTTCCGCGTTAACGGCAAGCCCATCCTGATTCGCGGCGCGGGTTGGTCGCAGGATATGCTGCTGCGCTCCGATGAGAAGCGCCTGCGCGATCAGTTCCGCCTGGTGAGCGATCTGAACCTGAATACCATTCGCCTGGAAGGCAAGCTCGAAACCGATGAGTTCTTTCATCTAGCCGATCAGCAGGGCATCCTGGTGATGCTGGGCTGGTGCTGTTGCGACCACTGGGAGCACTGGAAAGACTGGACGCCTCAAGACCTGACTATTGCCACCGCCTCGCTCCGCGCGCAGATGCTGCGATTGCGCCATCATGCCAGCCTGCTTGTGTGGCTCAACGGCAGCGACAATCCTCCGCCACCCGACGTGGAGAACGCCTACCTGAAGGTCGAGTCGGGAACTCACTGGCCCAACCCCGTGCTCTCTTCCGCCTCCGCCACGCCAACTACGGTGACAGGCGCAAGCGGCGTGAAGATGACCGGGCCTTACGATTACATTGCGCCCAGCTACTGGTATGTGGACCGGCAACATGGCGGTGCCTATGGTTTCAACACCGAGACCAGCCCCGGACCGGCCATTCCGTCTCTGGCAAGCCGGCAAAAGTTTCTGCCCGACCCCGAGGCATGGCCGCCATCCGAGGCCTGGAGTTATCACAACGGTAGTGGAGATTTCGCCACGCTTCAGGTCTTTAACAAGGCTATGGAAGCCATCTACACCAAGCCACGTTCAGCCGCCGAGTTTGAACGCCTGGCGCAGGCCATGGAGTACGACTCCGAGCGCGCCATGTTCGAGGCCTACAGCAAAAACAAGTACTCCTCCACCGGCGTGATTCAGTGGATGCTCAACAACGCCTGGCCCGCCATGACCTGGCACCTTTACGACTACTACCTTGATGCCGGCGCTGGTTACTTTGCCGTCAAAAAGGCCTGCGAACCGCTGCATATTCAGTACTCCTACGACGACCTCTCCATCGTGGTGGTCAACAGCACTTATGATTCCGCCGCTGGACTCCAGGCCGGCATTCGCGTTTACAACCTGGCAGGGAAGGAAATCTACAGCAACCAGGCAATTGTCAATGCGGCTGCCGACAGCGCGCAACGCGTCTTCTCCATTCCGGAGAGCCTCTATCAAGGCTCCGACCGCATCCTCTTCATCGACTTGACTCTTGCGGACTCCACAGGAGCGGTTGTAAGCCGCAACTTCTACTGGGTACCCACCACGCTCACCACCTTCGATTGGACAAAGACTTACTACACGCACACGCCGGCCGGGCGTCATGAAGATCTTGCCGCGCTGACCAGCCTGCCGCCGTCGAGGGTTACAGCTCGCGCGGAAATCGAAAATACGCCTCGCGGACGCGAACTCCGCCTGCATCTCTACAACTCCTCGGTGGAATTGGCCTTTCAGATCAGCGCCGCCGTTCGCACACCATCAGGCGGACTCATCGCGCCCGTCTTCTGGTCTGACAACTGGATCGAGCTTGTCCCCGGAGAGTCACGCACACTGACCGCGCTTCTGCCCGACACTGCGCCCGCCGACCCCGTCGTGCAAATTGCCGGCTGGAACATCGCTTCAGAAACCATCGCCCCCACGGCTGCCGTCGCGGCACAGTAAGGACACGCATGGCAGCCGCCGCGGAAAATACACAACCAAAATCCATCAGCCTCCATCGCACGCTCGGGCTGTGGAACCTCATCATCATCGGCATGGTCATCATCCAACCGACTGCGCCCATGGGCATCTATGGCGTTATCAGCAACAAGGCCCATGGCCACGTGGTCACCACCATACTGCTCGCCATGATCGCCATGCTCTTTACCGCCATCAGCTATGGCCGCATGGCGCGCGTCTATCCCAGCGCCGGGTCGGCTTACACTTACGTCGGCCAGGAGTTGCACTCCTCCCTCGGCTACGTAGTCGGCTGGGGCATGGTGATGGATTATCTGATCAATCCGCTCATCTGCACGGCCTTCTGCGCCAAGGCCGCCATGAACATCCACCCCGGCCTATCTTTTTTCGTCTGGATTCTTTTCTTTGCGGCCTTCTTCACCTGGATGAACCTGCGCGGCATCAGGACCTCGGCGCAGATGAATGAGGCCATCTGCGCCGGCATGGTGGTCGTTGTGCTGCTATTTTTGGCCTGCGTCGTCCGTACAGTCTGGCAGATGCACCACGATCCCGGCTACTTTACTCATCCCTTCTACGATCCGGCCAGCTTTCATCTATCCAGCATCTTTGCCGGCACCTCGGTTGCCGTGCTCACTTACATCGGCTTCGACGCCATCTCCACCTTCTCTGAAGAGGTCCGCAATCCCCGCCGCAACATCCTGCTGGCCACGGTTATAGTCTGCCTCATCACCGGCCTGCTCTCCGGCCTGGAGGTATACGCCGCGCAACTCATCTGGGGATCCACGCCCTTCTCCAGCGACAACGTCGAGTCGGCTTTTGCCCTGGTCAGCGGCAAGGCTGGCGGAGTCGTGCTCTTCCAGATCATCAACTTTACCCTGCTCATCGCCAACATGGGTTCTGGAATGGGCTCGCAACTGGCCGCCGGACGCCTTCTTTACGGCATGGGCCGGGGCAATGCGCTTCCCCGGTCGTTTTTCGGCGCCATCGAACCCAAACGCCGCATTCCCCGCAACAATATTTTGGCTGTCGGAGCTTTTGCGCTGGCCGGAGCCGGCCTGATGGAGTTTTTCGCCAGCCGCCTGGGTGGAGGCGCATACGAAATCGGCGCTCAATGCCTTAACTTCGGCGCTTTTATCGCTTTCATGGGCGTGAATGCCGCAGCCTTCGCCCATCATTGGCGGCAGCCAAATCGCCGCAGTTTCAGCGGTTTCCTGGCGCCTGCCATGGGATTCTGCATCTGCGCCTTCATCTGGGCCAATCTCAGCATTAAGGCCTTGGTTCTGGGCGCCGTATGGATGGCTGCCGGCATTACTTATGGGGCAATTCGCACCCGCGGCTTCCGGGCTGAGCTGGTCACTTTCGAGGTCCCTTCGGACCTGGAGTAACCACCAACAGGCCATTTTTCGGGCGATTTTTATCTGATGTTGACCGTTTCCAGATACAATTAAAAAATGGGAACAGATGCGATGCTAATCAGCTCGACGACGCCAGTTCCGGCCGCCGCCCATAAAGTAGATAGGCATAAAGACCAGGCCTCACAGCTTCAGGAACTGACCACCGAGAGCCAGAATGAAGCCTCTCAAGGCTTTGACACCAAGTCCGCGCTCGATATCGCCCGCATTATCAACCACGAGGATGCCAAGGTAGCCTCAGCGGTCAAAAAAGCCATTCCCGAGATCGCGCTGGTCATCGACCAGGTGTCCCGCAGCCTGCGAGACGGCGGCCGGCTGATCTACATCGGAGCCGGTTCCAGCGGGCGGATTGCGGCGCTGGACGCTGCCGAGTGCCCGCCATCCTATTCGACCGCCCCCGGACAAGTGCAGTACATCATGGCCGGCGGACCCAAGGCTCTTGCCTCGGCCGTCGAGGTGAACGAAGATTCTGAAGAACTGGGCCAGCGGGACATCGCCCGCCGCCGTCCCACCCGCAAGGACGTTATCATCGGTGTCTCCGCTTCCGGCCGCACCCCCTACGTGGTGGCCGCCGTGGCCTATGCCCGCGCCCGCGGAGCACACACCGCCGCCGTCACCTGCAACCAGGGAACTCCGCTGGCAGCGGTGGCTGAAACCGTCATCCTTGCCGACGTGGGCCCCGAGGTCATCTCTGGCTCCACGCGCATGAAGGCCGGCAGCGCCCAGAAGATGATTCTCAACACCATCACCACCGGCGCCATGACCCGGCTCGGCTATGTGTACGAAAACCTGATGGTCAACGTCCACATGCAGAACTCCAAGCTGGTGGAACGCGGCATCCGCCTCCTGATGCGCGCCTGCCAGATCGACCGCGCAACCGCCGTCGAAACCATCAAGTGCGCCGGCCGCAGCGTCCCCGTTGCCCTGGTCATGCTCAAGGCCAAGGTCGACAAGCCGGAGGCCGTCCGCCGCCTGGCAAAATCTGACGGCAACGTCCGCCTGGCCATCGAGGACAATGTGCTGGAGCTGTAGGCGAGGGCATAACGCAGGCTAGTTTGGAATCTTTCCGTGCAAGCTCCGCCGCTTCCCTACCCCACCCACCGACTCAATTTACACTAGAAAACCAGGGGCATCTCGGCATTCCCAGGAGCATTTCGGCAAGTATGGATAAATTTGTCATTCGCGGCGGCAACCCGCTGGTAGGCACGATTCGCGTCTCCGGCGCCAAGAACTCGGCGCTGCCCTGCATGGCGGCGGCGATTCTCACCGAGGAAGAGATTATCCTCGATAACATTCCCCAGGTGTGGGACATCTCGACCCAGCAGCGGCTGCTCTCGTCCATGGGCGCGGAGGTCAAGCCGGGCGAGACGCCCAACAGCATCACCATCAGTTGCCGCACGCTCTCCCATCCCGTGGCAAAATACGAAATCGTGAAGACCATGCGCGCCAGCTCTCTGGTGCTTGGTCCGCTCATTGCCCGCTCTGGAAGGTCGCGCGTGGCCATGCCGGGCGGATGCGCCATCGGCGGCCGGCCCATCGATCTGCACATCAAGGGCCTGGAGAAGATGGGCGTTCGCATCACTCAGGAGCACGGCTATCTGGATGCGCGCGCGGAGCGATTGCACGGCGCACACATGCTCTTCGACAGAATCACCGTCACCGGCACGGAAGATTTGTTGATGGCCGCCGTACTGGCCGAGGGCGAAACGCTGATGGAGAACTGCGCGCGCGAGCCCGAGGTCTCCGACCTGGCCGCGCTGCTAACCGCCATGGGCGCAAAAATCGAAGGCGCGGGCACATCCACCATTCGCGTGCAGGGAGTCAGCCGGTTGCATGGAGCGCGCTATCGCATCAACCCCGACCGCATTGAGGCCGGCACATTCCTGGTGGCCGGCGCCATCACCGGCGGCGACTTGACGGTGGCTGATTGCAACCCCGATCACCTGAGCGCCGTAATGAACAAACTTCAGGAAGCCGGTGCTCGCGTGGAGATTCTCGGCGCCGATTCAGTGCGCGTGCGTTCCGGCGGCAAGCTGCGCGCCGCCGACATCTCCACTGAGGAATATCCGGGCTTTCCCACCGACATGCAGGCGCAATACATGGCGTTGGCCACCCAGGCCGAGGGCGTCAGCGCGATTCAGGAGAACATTTTCGAGAATCGCTTCATGCACGTGCAGGAACTGGCGCGGATGGGCGCGAATATTAAAGTAGAAGGCCGCACAGCCACGGTGCGCGGACCGGCGAAGCTCTCTGCAGCGGCCGTCATGTGCTCGGACCTGCGGGCTTCTGCATCGCTGGTACTGGCCGCGCTGGTAGCTGACGGCGAGTCCATCCTGGACCGCGTTTATCACATCGACCGCGGCTATGAGCACATTGAGGAGAAGCTGGCCGGCGTGGGCGCTCAGATTCACCGCATGGGTAACGTCTTTGCTCCCAAAAGCGAAGAGACAGCCGCAAAATAAATGCCTGACGCCTATTTCCCATGAACGGAAAGATCGTTGTTCGCGCACAAGAAAAGGCCCGGAGAGCGTCCGGGCCTTTCACTCATTCACTACTTCACTCATTCACTTCATAAAACTATCCGCGTCCACCACCACCAGAGCGGCGGCGACGACGGCGGTTCTTGTTGTCGGGCCTTGGCCTACCAGCGCCGGCCGGTTGTCCAGCTACTGGAACTGGCGCACCATCGATGCGGTTGAAGTTCGGCTCGCTCTCCTCGTCAAACTCCTCGCCACCCACCTCTTCAAAGTCGTCTCCGCCTTCGATCAGGATGGTGCTCTGGTTTGACTTGGGCTGGCGCTCGTCGAACTCATTGCGCGGCCTGGGCGGTGCAACCGGCGCGGCATGAGAAGCGGGGGCGGAAACCTCCGCCTCTTCTGCTTCAGCCGGAACCGGAGCCGGCTGGCCCAGCTTGGCCTTCAGTTCCTTAATCAGCGCCTTGCGGCTAAGCTTGATGCGGTTGCCTTCGATGGCCAGAACCTTGACCATCACCTGGTCGCCCTCGCTGAGCTCATCCTTGACTTCCTTCACGCGGTGCTCTGCGATCTCGGAAATGTGCAGCAGGCCATCGGTGCCGGGGAAGAGCTCGACAAACGCGCCGAACTCCGCCAGCCGCACCACCTTGCCCTGGTAAACCTTGCCCACTTCCGGCACGGCGGTGAGGTTGCCGATCATCTCCAGCGCCTTCTTCAGGCCATCTGCGTCGCAGGAGGCAACGTTGACCCGGCCAGTGTCGTCCACATCAATCTTGGCGCCGGTCTGCTCGATGATGCTGCGGATGGTTGCGCCGCCCTTTCCGATCAGATCGCGAATCTTGTCGGTCGGGATCATGACGGTTTCGATGCGCGGCGCGTACTGCGAGCGCTCGGTGCGCGGCCTGTCCAGCGCGGCGTCCATCTTGTCCAGCAAGAAGAGACGGCCCCTGCGCGCCTGCTCCATCGCCTGCGAGAGAATCTCGTGGGTCAGGCCGCCGATCTTGATGTCCATTTGCAGCGCGGTAATACCCTTGCGCGTTCCGGCTACCTTGAAGTCCATGTCGCCGTAGTGGTCTTCAGCGCCGGCGATGTCGGTCAGGATGGCGTAGTCGTCACCCTCCTTGACCAGGCCCATCGCTACGCCGGCTACAGCTCCCTTGAGAGCAATGCCGGAATCAAACAGCGCCAGGCTCGCGCCACAAACCGTGGCCATCGACGAAGAGCCATTGGACTCCAGAATGTCACTGACAATACGGATGGTGTAAGGTGACTCTTCCGGCGAGGGCAGAACCGCGGTAATGGCGCGCTCCGCCAGCGCTCCGTGGCCAATCTCACGCCGGCCTGTGCCGGTCATGCGGCCTGTTTCGCCAACGCAGAAGGGCGGAAAGTTGTAGTGCAGCATGAAGGGCTTCTTCTTCTCGCCCTCATAGCTCTCCAGCCGCTGTCCGTCGTCGGTTGTGCCCAGCGTGGCCGTTACCAGTGCTTGCGTTTCGCCGCGCGTGAACAGCGCCGAGCCGTGCACGCGAGGCAGCACGCTGGTCTCAATGGTAATCGGTCGAATTTCGTCAAAGAGCCGCCGGTCAGGCCGGATGCGCTCTTTGGTCACCTGCTCGCGGAAGATCTGCTCTCTCAGTTTCTCGTAGTAGTGAGCCAGCTTCTTTTTGGCGACGGGGTCGTCGGCGGGCAACTCGGCGACCAGCTCGTCCTTGATCGCTTTGATCAGATTCTGGCTTTCCAGCTTGGGGTGCGTCTGGGTGTCCAGCGCGTCCTTGAGCCGGTCTCCGATCTTGGCCTTGAGCTCCGCATAGTAAACCTCGTCGAACTCAGGAGGTGTAAAGGCCCGCTTTGGCTTGCCGGCCAGTGCCACCAGCTCCTCGATGGCGGCGACGATCTTCTTGACCTCTGCGTGGCCAAACTCGATGGCCGCCAGGATGGTCTCTTCAGACTCTTCCTTGGCGCCCGACTCGATCATCACGATGCCGTCCTTGTGGCCGGCGACCATGATGTTGACCGTGGTGGCGGCGCGCTCGGCATAGGTGGGATTGACAACGAACTGGCCTTCCACGCGGCCCACGCGCACCGCGCCCACCGTGGCGCCAAAGGGAATGTCAGAGAGCGCCAGCGCGCAGGCGGCGGCGTTGATGCCCACCACGTCCGGATCGTTCTCCTTGTCGGCGGAGAAGACCAGGGCAATAAGCTGCGTCTCGTTGCGGAAGCCCTCGGGAAAGAGCGGGCGCAGGGGGCGGTCGATCTGGCGGCAGGTCAGCACCTCTTTTTCGCTGGGCCGGCCTTCGCGCTTGATGAAGCCGCCGGGAATGCGTCCGCCGGCGTAAGTGTATTCGCGGTAATCCACGGTAAGGGGGAAAAAGTCAATGCCTTCCCGGGGTTCGGGAGAGGCCACGGCGGTGGCCAGAACGACGGTTTCGCCGGTGCTCACCAATGCGGCGCCAGAGGCCTGCTTGGCCATGCGCCCCGTTTCAAAAACCAGCCGCTTGCCACCGGCAAGCTCGACTGCTACTTCATGCTTAGACATACTACGAGTCCTCGTTTCATTGTGTGTTCGCTTGGGAATCTTGTGTTGGGAAGGCGCCGGAGAGTAAATTCAAGACCGCGCTCAGCCCATAGCTGTGCGCCGTCCCTGGCTGCAGGTCGCGTTCGCCAAGTACACCATGGCCCCAGGTCCTGTGTAGAACGGGGGCCGTGACCAATCTTCGGTCTGGGCGCTTCCGGGTCAATGTAGGCTTTCTGGGCCGGCTCTCTGGCTACTTGCGGATACCGAGTTTGCCGATGACGTCGCGGTAGCGATCGGTATCGTGCGTCTTCAGGTAGTCCAAAAGGCGGCGGCGTTTGCTGACCAACTGCAAAAGACCGCGCCGGGAAGCGTGGTCCTTGATGTGCGTCTTAAAGTGTTCGGTCAGTTCGCTGATGCGCGCACTCAGAATCGCGATCTGGACCTCCGGCGAACCGGTGTCCTTCTCGTGGGTGCGGAAGTTTTCAATCAGGGTTGTTTTCTTTTGAGTCGCCAGCACGGCGTTTGTTGCTCCTCTTGTCTTCTCAGTCCACTCTCAGGTGTCTATTGTGAGATTACCACGAATCAGCCCAGTAGCGCCATTTCTGGCCCTGACGAATTCTGCTGGAACCAGAGTGGCAACCCCATCCGGTCAGCGCATCCCAAAACGAAAGTGCCGGTTGCCGAAATTCTCAGGATCACCGTAGCATCAGTCACCTGCGCCTCCAACTACTGCTCCGCTTCCATCCAGTAGTTCGCCCGCGCCACGATCCGCGCGCCGTAATCCTGCGCCAGACGAACCCGTATGGTATGCAGGCCGGGGGTGAGATCGGAGGGACTGAAGGTAATCAGGTAGCGGTTGCGGGCGTGCTGGGCCGACTCTACAACCCTTCTTTCAAAAGCTTTGTCTCCGGTGAAGACGTGGTACTCGCCCCCGCTCATGTGGGCAATCTCTTTGGTCACATTCTTCTTGAAGGCCTGCACCAGCATGAACAGCGACGAGATCATGTTCATCGTCCGGTCCTCGCCTGAATCCCTGATGTCGTGGCTGAGCTCGGCGCGCGCCGGCGTGAACGAAACACTGAGCACCAGCACGTCCGACTGTCCGATCTTCTCAATCAGCTGCGCGGTTTTGGTGTGCTTGCTGCCGTGGTCGCGTTCCTCGCTGATCAGCAGGAGCACGCGGCGATACTCCTTGGGCTGGGTTTCAAGCAGATCAACGGCGTAGCTGACCGAATCGAGAATTGCGTCGCCGCCATCGCCCGGTTCCAGATGCTTGAGAGCTGTGTTCACCTCCTCGCTGGAGTGTGTGAAGTCGCGGATGAGATGAGGCTTCGAGTCAAAGCCTACAAGCGCCGCCTGTCCCTTGCCGTCGGAAAGGAACAAGTCGAGCAGTGGCCCCAGCTTGGCCAGCTTGTTGAATTCGAGCACGCTGACGCCGCCCTGCTCGACCTCCACCACCAGCGCCACCGGCGCCGTGTCCAGCTCCTCCTGCACGCGTATCTTCTGCGGCACGCCGTTATCTTCCAGCACAAAATCCTGCGGCTTGAGGCCGTAGACAACGCCCCCGCCGGGTTTTTCCACCAGCGTGGGCACCAGCACCTCGTTGGCCGTCACGCGCAAGGTGGGCGACTCGGAGTGGGCTTTGGGTAGCGGAAGAGGAGGTTCTGCCGGGGGCATCTGCTGCGCGCCGGCAGTTGCGGTAGCCACAAGCCATGCCATGAACATCAAGCAATATAGTTGAAAAATAGCGAATCTCATACAGCGTCAGTTTATAGCGCACAGCGGTCAGTCTACAGTCGCCGACTCCTGGCTCTTAGCGGAAAGCATTTAGCTGCTTTTCCGCACTTCCCGATGCAACCGGCCAATCCAGACCAAATAACTCAGAAACTCCCAGCGGGAGCTCCAGAGAAAGCCCAGCACATCCCTTGACGTCAGCGTCTCCGCTCGCTTGCCGCTGTATGTCTCCACCCTCCAACGCAGATACTCGCTTCTCCACGGAGCCAGCCGGTGGCCGCGCGTTGCATTCCACAGAAAACGAAGCTGAGCGATCATAAAGAGTGCCTTGCCTTGAGTATAGACGGCGAAGCGAGGACGCGTTGAAGTGCAATCGGTCGCGCAAGCGTCGCCCGCCTGGACAGCCTACCCTGAACGTAGTCGAAGGGGCCAGTCCCCGCAAGTAGTTATACCGGTAGCTTGCTGAACAAGTCATTTTGACTAGAATTCAGTTGGGCAATCACGCTGATGAGCGCCGTCTGCTGGGCTTCGGTCTGTGCAAGCTGTGTGGAGATGGTGGGAATATCGGCCTGCATCAGGTCGGTCTGCGCGGTGGTCAGTTGGGACTGCACATTGCTCACTGCGTCGGAAGCGGCGGTAACTTGGGTCATGGAGTTATCGATAGTCACACGTTGCTGGGAAACGTAGTTCAGCGCTGCGCCCAATGCCTCGGTATCTTTCACCGCCTGGGTGGTGTCAACCGTGCCACTGGAATAATCGGCAACCAGGGCATTGAGAGACCCAAAGACGCTGTTGGACGCCGTGCCCAGAAAAATCTGGTCGCCCGGCACGTTCAACTGGATCTTTTGCCCATTGGGCGTATGAAGATAATTGACGTTTTCATCGCCGTTGTAAGTGGTCGTTGACGGCGTTGTTGCCGTCGAAGTGGCGAAGGGTGCCGTTGCAGTCTGGCCGCCGGCAAAGATGTACTGGCCCTGATAACTGGTATTGGCCAGCGATGTTACCTCATTCAGAATGCCGGCAATTTGATTCCCAACCGACATGACGTCGCTCGGGTTCATGGTGCCGTTATTGGCGCTGGTAGCCAGCGAAATGGCCTGCGTAAGCTGGGTAACCACGCTGCCCAGAGCCGAATCGGCCACCTGTAACTGGCCCGTAACCAGGTTCGCGCTTTGCGTGAAGGAATCATCCTGCTGCATCTGGTTGAGCAGCAGAACATTCTCCCCCGATGCCACCGGATCCTGGCTCAGGGAGGTCACGCGCACCCCACTCGACAGTTCAGAGGTCAACTGCTGCTCACTCGCCTGAGCCTGATCCAGCGAACTCACCAGATTTGCCGTGTAAAAGGGATCCACTCGCATCGCATTCCTCCGGTAACAACAGGGAATAGTAGAGACCATTGCGGCAATCGGCGGCGTGACAAGGAAAAAGTCTCACATTTTTAGCATTGCAGTACATCGAGCCTGAACGGAAAGCTGCTCCTGCAACCTGCTCCCTTCCACTGTTCCCTATTCCCTTTTCCCTGTCTTTAAGACACCGCCGTTTGATCTCCCAGGTTCAAAGCCGCGGCCATAACCGTGTTCAACATCGCAAACACCTGCGAAGCCGCCTGATAACTACGCTCGAACGTCGTCAGTAATGAGGCCTCGTCATTCAGATTCACGCCGCTCAACGCATTGTCCTGCGTCTGCAGTTGGGTCACTGACGCATTCTGCGCCGTATTTTCCGTTTGCACGCCGGAGACCGTCGAGCCCAGCCTGGCCACAAAGCTCGAGTAGTAGTTGGTCGGCGTCTGGCCACTCACAATCGCTTGATTGGCCATGGCGGCCATAGCCACGGCATTCGAATTGTCGCCTGTTCCATCTCCCGCGCCGGCGGCGGCTATCTGGTTCGGATCGGTCATCACAACGCTCATGCTGGCCGCGCTGCCTGTCACCACTGTCGGTTGACTGAAGATGTAGAGCGGACTGGCCGCCGTACCGGTGACTCCATCCAGATCTGTCCCCGCGTTGTTCTGTGTGTTAATCTCCGTGGATACGCTGTAGGCCAGTTGATCGAGCGAGTTGAGCGCGCCGGGAACGTCCTGGTCGCGAGCCGTTAGATAACCGCCCAGCGAACCGCCGCCTTTAGCCAACTCCGAGGTGACATCCGTATTGCCCACAAAAAAATCGGTTGCCCCGTTCACCGTGCCGGTGGTCAACTGGTAGCTCGTTCCCCCGGAGAGCAATAACTGGCCGGAGGTGGTGGTGATCGCCAGGCCATTGTTTTCGGTTGTAATCTGATTGATACCGATCAACTGCGAAAGCTGGCTCAGGTCGTTCTGGCGCTGGTCTTCGAGCGTTCCCGCGTCGGCGTTGGGAGAGATGGTCTGAATCTGCTGATTGAGCTGCGTAATGGCTGAGGTCAGGGAGTTCACCTGGCTGGTCACCCCTGCTGCCTCCTGGTCCAGAGCCAACCTCTGTGAGTTCAGGCTGGCCGCCGCATTGGAGACGTCCCCGGCCAGCGTGCCCGCCGTCGAAAGCACGCTCTGGCGCAGCGCGTTATCGGTAGGATTGGCCTCAAGCGATGAAAACGAGTTGAAGAATTTGGTAATGTCGCTGCCGATGTCTCCGGCGGTTGAACTGGACGATCCCGAGTCCGGCGTGAACAGGGCCTGAAGCGTATTGAGCGCCGTCAGCCGCGAGCCGGAGGCCGAAGCCAGTTGCTGCTGCTGATCCAGACGCGACGTCAGCACACGATCCCGCTCGGAAGTCGAGCCGGTCTCGGTCACCCCCTGCCCGATCGTAACTCCGTCGATGTTGAGCGGCTGGTTCTCCTGCCACTTGGGCGTCTCTTTCGTGTAACCGGGGGTATTGGCATTGGCCACGTTGTTGGCTACAACATTCAGCGCTTGCTGATCGGCGTCCAGTGCCTGCGACACGATGCTCAATGCGGAGTTAATTGTCCCCATGCCCGCTCTCCGTTCGCAACCATCCTGACGCCGACGGTTCGCGATACTCCAACCGCCCCGCGCGCAATTCCCGCAGCCGGTTCATCACATTCAGGTTGGCACGCGTCACTTCCAGCACTCTGGCGAATACCGCCATATCTCCTTCGGCCTCTTTGCATTCCAGAACCAGCGCCGTGCGATCGGCCGCATCCCCATGCAAAAGATCGCGATCTGTCAGATCGCGGTTCAAGGCCTGACAAGACAGCGCCAACTCCTCCAGCCGGTCCGCATCCAGCCGCGCCAACGCCCGTGAAGCCTCAGCAACCAGCTCCTTCAGTTTCGGACGCACGCGGCACTCTCCCATCTCCTGCAACTTAATCACTCCTTAAATTACGACTGGCCGCCCAGCATCGAATCCACAACCTTCGTGGCCACATCCGCTGCGGAGACGTTGTAGGTTCCCGCCGCCAGTGCCGCCTGAATGCTGGCCACCTTGTCCATGCGGACCCCCGAGTCGCCGGCCGTCTGAGAGACCTCGCTCCCCGCGCTGCTGAATGTTGCCCGATCACTGCTCAGCGCGCTTCCGCCCGCCGTGGCGCCGCTCTTCGGCTGGGCCGTTGTGGCCGGTTCGGGCGCGGGTGTTCCCAATAGTGACTTCAATCCTTCAAGACTGCTGCGAATATCCATAACTCATGACTCCTTGCCAAATTCATCGGCATCACGGCTAATCACTTTAGTCATTTGTAGGTTTTCATGCCGGTATTACCGTGCAAATTCCCAGTTACTTGAGCGGCTACCTGTGTGTTACCTTTCGGCGTAAGCTGCCTCACAATGCTTGTCGCAATCCCAAACCCTCCATGCTCGCTCAGTCCCCGTCCCAATGCCTCTGAGGCGAACGCTCCCAGCGCCCCGCCCGAGCCTGTAGCCGTGTCGCCATCCTCTCCGTCCAGTCCATTTCCGCTGGTCATAGGCTTCAATAACTCCTGCATCATCTGCGCCTCAAACTCCTCAGCCGCCTTCACCAGCCGAGGCTGCGTCGTGGCTGATGACGAGGCAGTCCCCATTGCCCCCGTAGCCCCCATAGCCCCCATAGCCCCCATACACGCCGACGTCGCTGCAATCGAATGCATCAAAGTACCTCCAGATCGGCCTCCAGTGCGCCGGCCTCCTTCATGGCCTGCAAAATCGAGATCACATCCCGCGCACCCGCCCCTGTCCGTTGCAATTCCTGGACCAGATCCTCAACCGTAGCTCCTTCTTTCAGATCGATGCGGTTGACCGGCTTGTCTGTGGCCTGCACCGTCGTCTGCTGAACCACCTGTGTCGTTCCTCCCGTCGAAAGGGGATTGGGCTGCGAGACCTCCGTTCGGGAGATTACATTGATGCTCAGCCCTCCATGCAGAATCGAAACCGGCTGCAGCCGCACTGTGCCTCCGATTACCACCGTCCCGGTGCGCTCGTTGACCACCACCCGTGCCCGTGGATATACCTCAACCTCGACGCCCTCCACCTTGTCCAGCAGCGAGGCCATCTCCTCATCCGGAGCCGGTGTTACCTCCACCCGGCGGCTGTCAATTACGCGCGCCCGCTTGGCGCCCAGAGTCTTGTCAATCGACTCCGCCATCCGCTCGGCAGTATGGAAATCCGCATCGTTTAGCACTACGCTGACCACGCGCATCTGTTTCAGATCAAAAGGCACCGCCCGTTCCACCAGCGCTCCTCCGGGAACCCGCCCCGTGGTCGGATGGTTTGACATCTTGGTATTGCCTCCGCCGGTGGCCATGTATCCGCCCAGCACCAGCGACCCCTGAGCCTGCGCGTAGATCTGCCCATCCGGACCGTAGAGCGGCGTCATCAGCAGAATGCCTCCCTCCAACGATCGCGCATCTCCCGCCGAGGAAACGGTAATGTCCACCTTGTAGCCGGGGCGGCTGAAAGGTGGCAGAGTGGCCACAACAAAAACAGCCGCCATATTCTTAACCTGCATGTTGCTGGCGCTGTTGGCCCCTGTCTGAGGAACGGTGATGCCCATCCGCTCCAGCGCCGAGATAAGCGTCTGCGCCGGAAAAACCGTCTGCGAACTGTCCCCGGTGCCTCTGAGTCCCACCACCAGCCCGTAGCCTACCAGTTGATTGTCCCGAATCCCTTCGATGGTCGCTACGTCCTTGATCCGCGCCAGGTGCGCCGCCGTTTCGGAGTGGACCGGAGTCCCAAACAGCATTGAAGCCAACAGCAGCGCCACAGCCAGCGCAACCCACCACCAGAAGCTCGCGCCCCTGTCGTGCTCCACCGTTCTCCCGCTCGCAACGCGCATTTCTATTCCCTGTTCCCCAGTCCTTGACCACTGACAACTGATAGCTGTCAAAACACCAGCAGCTTCTCCAGGAAGCGCACAATGGGGTTTTGCCGGTAAGTGGAGTCGTTCACAATGCCCTTGCCGGTTACTTCCAACTCCAGATCGGTCATGGCCGTCGATTGCACCTGGTTCTGCGCGCTCACATCCTCGGGGCGCACCAGGCCGCGCAGCTTGATCAACTGCGTCTGCTGCGAGAAGGTCAACTGGCGCGTGGCCTGCACCACCAGCATCCCATTAGGCAGTACGTCTACTACTTCGGCTCCAAAGGTCGTCGTCAGGCTGGAACTGGTCGTGCTCTGGCCCTGTGCCGTCAAACCCGAGGCCGCTGTCATTCCCAGCAGGTTCTGCAAGGCGTTCGCGGTCTTGAGCTTGCCGAAGAGCGAAGTCAGCCCTGAGCTGGCGTTCGAGGCGCGGGAGTTCTTTACCTGCCCGTCGGTCGAGGCCGCCAGACTTTCGGTCACCACGATACCCACCACGTCGTGCAGCCGGACCGCTTTGGCGTCGGTACCCAATCGCACCAACCTTCCCTCTGAGCTCCAGATCGATCCCGGCGTCCGTACCTCCGCCGCCTGCTGTGCCCGCACTCTCTCGATGTAGGACTTGAGCGCCGCCTCGGGCGGAGTTGCCTTGCCCGTGATCCCCGGCGCCGTCTTTTTCTTACCGATGGCATGAACAGGCTGAACCGCCGCCAGCGCCACTAGCAGAACTCCGGAGATCAGCAAGCTCACTCTCATGGCCGTATACCTTGAAGCGCCGCGCGGCCGGGCCCCAGAGCTATGGCGCGCACTACATTGCCGCCTATCATCAAACGCACGTTAAATGCGCTACCCGGAGCGGCCGGGTTGAGCGCGCGAGCCTCCAGTACCGCGTCGACTCGCGCCGTGTGCTCCTCGACTATCAGCCGGTCTCCAGTGCGAATGACGGGAAGAAACCGCGCTTCACGTGCCTGCCCCGCCTTCCGCAAGGTTGCGTTGCCGGACGAATTGCGAGGAGCCGCAACCAGTACCAGTCGCCCCGGACCGCCCGGAACATGGTCATTGCGCAGCAGCAGCCACCGATCACCAGTGTGCGGATCATCGATTTCACGCACAATCTCGTCTGATACCTGATTTCCTTTCACCCGCTCCTCACGCGCCGCTCTCTGCACTCCAGCCTGCGTCAGCACTCCAGAAGAGAGCAGAACCTGTGCGCCGGAGTTGGAACCAGCCACGGCAGGCCCTTGAGCGCAAACAGCAAGCGCGGCTCCCAGAGCCAGCACTCCCGCGCCCAACGCCGTTTTTATCCCTATCCTCACGCGCCCCATTCTCTCTAGTCCCTCAGCCCCTAATCCCAAATCCCTAGTCCCGGCTCTACCGGGTCATGTTGTTGACCTGGGAGTACATATCGTCGGCGGCTTTGATCACCTTGGAGTTCGCCTCATAGGCCCGTTGCGCCAGCACCATCTGCACAAACTCCGTGACCACGTCCACATTCGAGTTCTCCAGGTACCCCTGCTGTAGCGTTCCCAGCCCCTCGGTTCCTCCGGGGTTGCCCAGCACCGCATCGCCGGAGCTCAGCGTGGCCTGCAGCAGGTTCGAGCCCATGCTTTCCAGACCTCCGGGGTTAGGAAAGGTTGCCAGTTGAATCTGGCCCAGTTGCGAGGGATTCTGTTGTCCCGGCAAGGTGGCGTTGACCACCCCGTACTGGGTGATGGTGATCGCGGTCGCATTGGGGGGAATCGTAATGGTGGGAATGATCGGGTCGCCATCGGTGGTCACGATGGTGCCCTGGCTGTTCAGGTGGAACTGGCCGGCGCGGGTGTACTCAATGGTTCCATCCGGCCGCTGCACCTGAAAGAACCCTGCGCCTTCGATGGCCACATCCAGCGGGTTTGAGGTCTGGTTCAGCTCGCCCTGCGTCATGATCACCTCTGTGGCCGCCGACTTGGTGCCCAACCCGATTTGCAAGCCCGCCGATACTGTGGACTGGCTCTGCGCCGCCCCCGGCGTCACCAGGTTCTGGTAGACCATGTCCTGAAACTGCAGGCGCAACTGTCGGAATCCGGTGGTTGAGGAGTTGGCCAGATTGTTGGCAATGGTGTCCAGGTTCAACTGCTGCGCGCTCATGCCGCTGGCTGCCGTATATAAGGCTCGAATCATCTTGGCTCCTCTTCAAGAATCGGGTTTTTTTATTCCCTATTCCCTAGTCCCTATTCCCTGCCGTTCACACCTTGGGCAGGTCCTCGGTGGCGATCTTGTTGAACTCGGTGTGGAAGACGGTCAGCGCTCTCTGCATCATCTCCGCTTCGCGCTGCATCAACATCAGGTTCAGCGTCCCGGGAATCACCCCCTGGTTAGCGTTCTCGATAGCGCCCTGGTGGATCGCTGCATTCTTTGATTGCAAAGGTGTAACGCCCTCCGGCGCGCGATAGCGGTTGACGCCCTCAGGAGTTAACTCGGCGCCGGCCGGAAAGGTGTAAACGCCTACCGTGGCCACAACTCCGCCGGCCACTGAGATCGTGCCATCTACGCCTACCGTCACCTCGCCGGGAGGAACGGGAATCGGTTGGCCGCTCGTGGACAGCACCGGATCGCCGGTTTCCGTCACTAATTGTCCGCTGGGGGTGCGATGAAAGCCGCCATCGCGGGTGTATCGCAGGCCGTTCGTAGTCTGCACCTGAAAGAAGCCCTCGCCTTCAATGGCCAGGTCCAGCGGATTGCCGGTCTGTTGGATCACTCCCTGGCTCAGGTTGAGCCGGTCTCCGCCCAGCAGGCCATAGTTGTTCACTGTCCGCCCCAGCTGCGAGTCCTGGGCGTCGGGCCCCATCAGCACTGAGCGAAAGTACTCCTGCTCGGCGCGGTAGCCGGGGGTCTGCGCATTGGCCAGGTTGGTCGCCGCGATGTCCAGAGCCTGGGTGCGCGCCACCAGCCCGGTCATCGCCGCATAGTATCCGCTGTCCATCGGTCGCCCCTCCTCCAGCATGGGAAGGTGTTGCAGGTATAGGACCGGAAGAGACTTGAAAGTGATTAGAAGAGCATCAGAATTGGACAAAACAGGGAATAGTGAACGAGATCAGACAGTAGAAATAAGTAATCTGGGCAGCGCAAGCCTCTAACTGTTAGCCGTCTTCTGTTCCCTGTTCCCGATTCCCTGTTCCCTGCCGGGGTCCCCGGCAACTTGGGGTCCCCAACGAGCGATTTGTGCTCGTTGGGGTGAGGGAAGCGAACTTTGCTCGCTGGGGTGGCTGTTCCCTGTCCTACTGCAGGCCATCGCAGACAATGGTTACGTCAAAGCTGGCGTCGTCGAACGTGAAGGTATGGTGGAGTTTGAACTCGGGGGCTTGCACGTGAATTTTGTAATCCCGCCCGGTAATCACGGCGGGAATCGACAGGCCGCAGTTGGCTGACAGATCCGGCACCTTAGCCTTCCACGCCCCGGCCAGCATATTGCAGATTTCGCCGATCCCGTCCTCGACGGTTTCGTCAACTGTCTCGAATTCCATGCCTGTCATGTGCGCGACGATCTTGATGGCCGTTGAGGCTCCGCTACGGAAGACGCAGGCCCCGCTCAACAGGCCGCCAAAGCCTACCATCGCGGTTACCGATTCCGGCTCGGAGATCTCCACCTGTCCAATGCTGCGCTGGCAGTTGACCCCTAACATCAACCTGAAGACCTCTTCCACACTGGCGTCCAGATTCTTGGGCTCGGAGACCAGATGCATGGATTCCCGCAATGAACATTCCATCGTACGCTCCATATTCTTTTTGCCGCTGTCTTCAGATTTCCCTGGCTATCAACTTTGCCGCAGCGTTCCACTGTCGCGATTCAGCCATGCGCAACCTCACGCCGATGTTTCCCGGGCCTCCCGGCTACGCAGCATTCAACAACGACAACACCCGCTCCTTCACCTGCTCGGCCGTGAATGGCTTGCGAATATAGCTTTTCGCGCCAGCCTGGATAGCCTGCTGGACGAACTCCATACTCGACTCGGTGGTGATCATCACTACGGGAACATCGGGAGCCAGTTTCTGCGCCCTCAACTGACGTAGAAACTCCAGCCCGTCCATCGTGGGCATATTGATGTCGGAGATAATCAGGTCCACCGGCTGGGTTTTCAACAGTTCCAACCCTTCGCTGCCACTGCCGGCTTCGAAGATCACGAGCGATTCCAGGCCCGCTTGGCGGAGCGAACGCTCCACAATTTTGCGCATCACGGAGGAATCGTCCACGATCAGAGCTCGAACTTCACTCATGCCCAGACTCCTCCCCTTGCTCCTCTATCGGCGTATCCGGGTAATCCATGAGAAGCACTCCCTGGTGCCCTTTGGTCGGCTTCAATGCGCCCCGATCGAGCAGATCAGGTCCTGTATCGAGCCGCGCTCCGGTAGCGGTCCGTTTTGCGGCCGCCGCCACATCCTGAGCCACAGGCAATCGTGTACCCTGACCAGCCGGGATTCGACCGGCCGCACCTGTTCGATGGTTTTTGAAAGCGCATGCACCACGGCTTGCTCCGAGACGGCCTCCATCAGCTCTACGGCAGGAAACTTGGCGCTCAGCATGCGGGCGTGCGCCGGGCCGAACTGCGACTCCGGCACCAGTCCGCTCTCCACCCGCAGATCGCTCATCCGCTCCACAGCCAGGGCTACAATAGGGTCCAGCCGGTCCGCAAAGCCAAGGTAGAGAAGCTGCCCGGCAGCTATGCGCAGAGGCAGCGCGCCAAAGGCGTCCACAAACAGCCGGGGCACTAGAACTGCGAGCGCCTCGGCATCGTGATATTCCAAGGTCAGCACCGGGCAACTCCACTGCAGACCCAGCGCCCGTGTCACCAGTTGTTCGCTTAGTCCGTGGTGGCGCACCAGCCATTGGCCCAGCCGCCCGGCCTTGGCCGCCCGCTGCGCTTCCAGCGCGTGATGCAACTGGCTGGAGGTGATCCAACCCTGTTCAAGCATCACCAGGCCGAGCGGAATGCGATGCTGATGACTTTCGCTAGTCTGGCCCCGGGCGTCCAGTTCGCGGCGCACCGCCGCAGCTACCACTGCCGCCGTGCAGGTGGCTGAGCAGCTCCAACTGCCCTCAAAGATTGGCGCCTGGCGGCTGCGCCACAAATGCAGCCAGCCGGTGCCGCAGCCGGGATTGGCGCAAGTGGTAAAGAGGGCGCTCCGCGCTCGGCTGTGCGCTCCCCCGGCTCTGCCGGCCAGCTCTTCCGCGCCTCGGACACCAGCTGTCCGTGGCTCATGCAAGGTTGCCTCCATGAGCACCGGCCTGACCGGCACGGGCAGCTCCCGGCTCTTGACCAAATTCCAGCTCAGAATAGGCATCGGATGCTCTCCAGCCGCTGCCTTGGCGAGGCCACCTCAGTCACCCGCAAACCAAAGTTGCCGTTTACCAGCACCACCTCGCCGCAGGCCACTATTTTGTCGCCGACAATCAGGTCCACCGGGTCGGCTACATTGCGGTCCAGTTGCACCACGTCTCCGGGACCAAGATCGAGAATCTCGCCCAGCGGCAACTCCTTGCAGCCAAAGCGCAGCGCAACCTCCATCTCCACATCCATTAACAAGCGAATGCCGGGGCTGAGGCTATCCGACGGCGCCAGCGCGGAGGCATCGGCAGATTGCGCGGCGGGCTGAGTTGCCGGCTGGAGAACGCGCACCTCGTTGCACACCAGAATCGTAAAAACGCGCTCCCCGGACTTCAACTGGAAGGCGTGTGAAACCTTGATCTCCTCGGTAATCTCCTCAAACTTCTCAAACTTCTCAACACGGCAGTTTTTCCCGGTCCTGGCCAACAGTTCCCCGGCAGCGGCATTGGCCACCTCTTTCAGAATCTCGCCCCAGCCAGCCTTCTGATCCACGCCTTCGCCCACCAGCGTTGTTTCCAGAATCGCGGGGTCCAGGACCACGCTGAAGCGGCCTTCCTCGTCCCCGAAGAGGGTAGCGGCAAAACCGAAGGCGCCCGCCGCCAGGGGCGTGGGCAGCGACTCGACCAGCTCTGGCTCTCCGGCCAGAGCCTGGGAAAACAGGGCTGACGCGGCCCCGGTCCAGCACTCAAGATAGCTTTTCATAACTCAGCCTCGATCACCGGCCGCTCCATGCGAGCGGCGCGGTGCGTTCCCTGACGAATGGCCTGCGCCAAAGAGAGCGTCTGGCCGCCAACCCTCCATTCGGACAGGGTGTTGGCGGCCAGGTCCAGGCGCAACACTGTTCCCGGCTCCAGGTTCTCGATGGCGCTGGCCGCCAGCCGCACTGCGGGCAGTTGCAGCGAGGCGCCGAAGCGGATGCGGCGCGCCGCGGCCTCCATGCGCGCCCGCGTTTCTCCCGCATGGTGGCGGCGGGCCCAGTCAGAGCTCAGACGGCGCAAAATGGTATTAGCCACCACCGCGGGAAAGGCCAGGTTGAGCAATCCCGAGCTGTGCGGCATGCGAATCTCAAAGCTCAGGCAGAGGGTCTTTTCCGTGACCGACATGATGCGCGCCACCTGGGTCTGCATCTGCCGGCGCTCGAAGTTGAAGTTCAGCCCCACCGGCTGCCAGGCCGCGGTCAACTCCCGGCAGATGATCTCGACGAGGCTGGCCAAAATCGACTCCTCAATGTCGGTCAGCTCGCGCAGCGCGCCGTCCCGGCCTTCGCCGCCCAGCAGCAGATCGATGATGGGAGGAGCCAGGGCCAGGTCCAGTTGCATCACGGCCAGCGCGCCCAGCGGCTCCATGCGGACAGAGGCTACATAGCTGATCTCGGGAATGCGCAGCAGGAACTCGCTGAACGGAATCTGTTCGGCGGAAACTAGGTTGACCTGAAAACGGGTGCGCAGCCAGGCGGCCAGGTTATGCGTCAGGTTGCGGGCAAACAGGTCGTTCAACATACTGATGGCGCGCAACTGCTCGGACGAAATCTGGCCCGCGGAGGAAAAATTGTAGGCGACGGCCCGGGCCCGCGCCTCGGTCTTCTGAGCCTCGGGCGCGGCGCTGAGCGCTGCCTGAAACAGGGCGTCGATCTCGTTCTGCTTGAGCGTCTTGTCCATCGTTGACTATCCCCTGTCCCCTACTCCCTGGTCCCTATTCCCTATTCCCTACTCTCACCGCCGCGCCCGTTCCGCCGCCTTCGGGGAGCGCGGCCTCTCAAAGGCCCCGCGCGCCGCCAGGTCCTTGAGCGCGCCCCTAAGATGCACCACCGCCGAGGCGTGCACCTGAGAGACTCGCGACTCGACCACCCCCAGCGCCAGGCCGATCTCGTGCATGGTCATCTCCTCGTAGTAGTAGAGACTCATCACCAGACGCTCCCGGTCGGGCAGATTCTGAATGGCCTCGGTCAGCCGTTCTTCCAGTTCGCCCCTCAGGCAGCAAAACAGCGGGTCATCCTCGGGGCGGCTGGGTATATAGGACAGCTCCTCCTCGCCCGAGTCCTCGTTGCGCTCCAGGTGCAGAGTGCCGATCTCCAGGCCCTTCAGATCGCCCAGCAGTTGCTGGTACTCCTCCAGCTCCAGCGTCATCTCCACGGCCACCTCGGCCTCGTCCGGCGCGTGCCCCATCCTGGCCGTCAACGCCCGGATAGCCTCTTCCACCGCGCGGCCCTTCCTGCGCAGCTCGCGCGGACTCCAGTCCAGCGTTCGCAGGCTGTCCAGAATCGCTCCCCGGATGCGGAACTGCGCATAGGAGCGGAACTGGACTTTTTTCCCCGGGTCGAACTTGGAGAAAGCGTCCATCAAGCCGACCACACCGGCTGAGACCAAATCCTCGATGTCCACATGCTGCGGCAACCGCTCGTGAATGCGGCGTGCCAGAAAGCGCACAATTGGCAGGTGCTCAAGCAGCACCCGCTCCTGCTCGCCGGTCAGCACCGGCAACTGCGCGCCTCTGGGAGGATAACCATTTCCTGAAGCGCTTTGCCGTTGCGTCCTTTGTCTCGCAACTGTATTCGTCGCTTCGGTCCCCATCCCCGCCCCTTTTTTTGAAACCTCTAACCTTGCTCCGCTGAATCCCTAGTCCCTGCCTTTTCACCGCACCGTTCCCACCGGGCGCAGGCGAATCTCCGGAGGAATCTCCCCGGCTGCCACCACCGCCAGACGAGGCATCACCGGCTCCAGCCAGCGCTTGACGTGATAACGGGCGGGACTAGGGCATAAAAGCACGGGAAGTGCCGCAGCAGAGGCTGAGGGGATAAGCCGCCTCAAAGAATCGGTTAGACGGCGGAGCACCGGCGTTCCCGGCGTCGCGCCCGCGGATAGCATCCTCTGGCTGGTCTCCGGCGAAAGCGTGGCCAGAATCTCCTCTTCCAGCGCTCCATCGAGCAACAGAACCGGCAGCTGGCCTTCCCCGTCGAGCAGCGGCTGGATCAGCCGCCGGCCCAGCGCCTGGCGCGCGGCCTCCACCAGCGCGACGGTGCTCTTGTTCACCGGCGCGGTCTCCAGCATCGATTCGAGAATCGCGCCCAGGTCGCGGATGGAGACACGCTCGCGCAATAGCTGTTCCAGCACCTTTTGCACCTCGCCCAGGGTGAGCAGCTTGGGCACCAGTTCCTCCAGCAGCTTGGGATGGCTTTCGTTCAGCGCGTCCATCAGGCGCTTGGTCTCGGAGCGGCCCAGCAACTCCCAGGCGTGGTGGCGAATCAGCTCTCCCAGATGGGTGGTGATGACGGTGACCGCATCCACCACCGAGTAGCCGGCGGCGATGGCCTGGTCTTCCAGAGCCGGCTCAATCCAGATGGCGGGCACACCAAAGGCAGGCTCCCGCGCCTCCCTGCCGGCCAGCGGACGCCGGTCGGGATCGCCGCTGACGGCCAATAACAGCGCTCCTTCGGTCTGCCAGCGGCCAATCTCCATGCCGCGCAGCGAAAACAGGTACTCGCGCGGCCTCAGACGCAGATTGTCGCTGATGTGCACCGGCGGAATCAGAAAACCCATCTCCGCGGAGAGATGGCGGCGCAGGGAACGCACCCGGTTCAGCAGTTGCCCGCCCTGCTTCTCATCCACCAGCGGAATCAGCTGGAAGCCAATCTCCAGGGTCAGCTCTTCCAAGCGCAACAGATTGGCCAGATCCGTGCTCTGCGCCTCTCCCGCCTTTTTTTTCTCCACCATCCCCGGCTCGGCTGCCGGAGTTGCCTGCGCGTGGGCCGCCACCCGGCGCCCGGCAAAGAACAGAATGGCTGCTACACCCAGAAACGCCAGCTTGGGCAACCCTGGAATCAGGCACATGGTCGCCGAAACCAGGCTGGCCACATACAACGTGACCGGCTTGGCCAAAAGCTGCTGGCGAATCTCTCCGCCCAGTAACCCGGCCGAGTTCGCTCGGGTCAACGTGATGCCCCCGGCCACCGAGACCAGCAGCGAGGGGATGATGGTGACCAGCCCGTCACCCACCGTCAGCACCGTATAGGTGTGCGCGGCCTCGCCCAGCTCGATGCCCTGCTGCAGGGTGCCGATCAGCAGGCCGGCGATGATGTTGATGCCGGTTATCAGAATCGTGGCCAGGGAATCCCGCTGGTTAAAGCGCGCCGCCCCGTCCATCGCCCCGTAGAACTCGGCCTCGCGGGCAATCGCCTGGCGTCGCCTGCGCGCCTCCTGCTCGTCGATAAGGCCGGCATTCATGTCGGCGTCGATGGCCATCTGCTTGCCCGGCAACGCATCCAGCGTGAAGCGCGCGGTCACCTCTGCGGTGCGCACTGCCCCGTGTGATACCACCAGAAATTGAATCGCGATCAGGGCCAGGAAGATCACGAAGCCGACCACATAGTTGCCCCCCACCACGAATTGGCCGAAGGCTTGGATCACATACCCTGCGGCGGCCGTGCCCTCCTGCCCGTGCAGTAGAATGCGGCGGCTCGAGGCGATGTTCAATGCCAGCCGGAAAAGCGTCAGTAAAAGAAGCAGAGTGGGAAAGACGCTCAGCTCGACGGCCCGGCGGATCTGCACCGCGGAGAGGAAGACGATGATCGAGGCGGCCATCGACAGGGTGAGCAGAATGTCCAGCCCGGCAGCCGGCAAAGGCACCAGCATGACGAAGATTACGCTGATAGTCACCAGCGGCAGCACATATTCGCGCAGCCGCTCGAGGATCGAGCTTGCTGCGGGTATGGCTCTCGTGGGCAAGGCGGTCGAGCTCATTGCGGACCTCCTCGAAATTCAGAGCCGGGCCGCCAGTTTTGGGCCTGCGCCTGCGCTCTGGCCGCCGCCTCGCGGGCGCGCCGCTCACGCATCTCTGCATCGAGGCGCTGGCGGTAGAGATAGGCCAGAATGGCCGCCACCGCGGCATAGAGCTCAACCGGAATCGGCTGGCCAACCTCTACCGAGCGGTAGAGCGAACGAGCCAGCGGCGGGTTCTCGATAATCGGCACCCCCGCCCAGCGAGCTTCGGCCTTGATCTCCTCGGCCAGCAGGTTGCGCCCCTTGGCCACCATCCGCGGCGCTTCCATGGTGGCGAAATCGAAGCTCAGGGCCACCGCATAGTGCGTGGGATTGGTCATCACCACGGCGGCCTTGGCCACGTCGGCCTTCACCTTGCGGCGGCGCGCCGCGCGCTGCAAGTTGCGGATGCGGCCTCGAATTTGCGGGTTGCCCTCGGTCTCCTTGTACTCGTCGCGCAGATCCTCGCGGCTCATCTTCAGCCGCGACTCGCGGCTCTGCCACTCCACCAGGTAGTCGATTACCGACCAGCAGAAGAGCAGCCATGCGGCCGCCAGCAGCAGTCCATAGACCTCCGCGCCCAGCATCTCCAGCCGGGTGGTCGAAAACGGCGGAATGGTCAACTGCCGCCCGATGCGCTGCGCGCAGAAGACTGCCAGCACGCTGGCCGGAATCAGCGATTTACCCAGCCTAGCGGCGGCCCGCAGCGAGAAAAGGTTCTTGAGATTGGAGACTGGGTTGATGCGGTCCAGCTTGAAACTCGCCAACTCGGGATGGAAGTTGACCCCGCCGGTCTGCAAAACGCCCACGCCCAGCGAGCCCGCGGCCACCGCCGCCATCATTACCCCCGGCGGCATAAGAATCTCAAAGGCCAGCTTGCGCAGGGCGTTGAGCGTGGGCAGAATCTCGGCCGGCTCCCAATGGGCGGTAAATCCCAGATTCAGAAAAGCGGCAAAGCTTGTTCGCCAGGCGACCAGAAGATGGCTGCCCAGCGCGCCCAGCACCATCACCCCGGCCAGGGTTCCGGCCGCGGCTGACAGTTCGCGGCTGTGCAGGATGTCGCCTTCCTTGCGCGCCTTCTCGCGCCGGTGCTGGGTTGCCTGTTCGGTGCGCTCTCCGGGCATCGCTCAGCCTCCGATCCGCTGCGACAGCACAGAAACGCTGCCGCCCGCAGGGCCAATCAAGCGCTCCGCCAAATCCAGCAGCCCGCTGAAGCGGGCCTCGATGAAGCGCGGCCACAGGGCCAGACAGCCGGTCAGAATGGCAAAGCCGGTCAGGGTCTTCAGCGGCACGGTCAGCATCATCACCGGCAACTGCGGGCTGAGCTTGCCCAGCAGCGCCACGGCCACCTCCACCAGCATGGTGGCGGCCAGCACCGGCGCGGCCAGCTCCACGGCGGCCAGAAAAACGCCTCCGGCGGCGCGCACAATCTCCAGAGCGCTGGAAGGCGCCAGCGCGAAGCTGCCCAGCGGCGCCGCGTGGAAGCTGCGCACCATCGAGGCCAGCATGATCCGGTCGAGGCCGGCGCAGATCACCACCAGCGTGCCCATCAGTTGAAACAACTCGCCCAGCAACGGCGTCTGGATAGTCGAAGCCGGGTCCAGCAGGTTGACCAGCGAGTAGCTGAACTGCAGGCCCACAATCTGGCCGCCAAAAAGAAGCATTTCGTTGAGCAGAGCGAGTGTAAGCCCGTAGACCAGCCCCACCGCCAGCTCACCCAAAAGAGAAGAGAAACCGAGCGTGATCCGCGCATTGGGCAGCGTGGCCACCAGGGGAGCCAGCAAAAACGCCACAGCTCCCGCAAAGACCGCCTTGGCGCGCATGGGCAACGCCGTCGACGAGAAGAACGGAGCAAAGGCCACCATCCCGCTCACCCGCACCAGGGTCAGCGTCATGGCGCTCAAAAAGCTCGTCCATTCGGGCATCCGCGTCCTCTCGCTGTTCGCTGTTAGCTGTCAGCTGTTCGCTGTTTTCTCACCCCAGATAGCGATGAAAATCCTCGAGCAGCACCCGCGTGTACTCCGCCATCCGGCCCAGAAACCAGGGCATCCCCACCAGCAGAATCATGGCGATGGCGCCTAGCCGCGGCACGCTGGTCAGCGACTGCTCCTGCAAACTCGTCAGGGTCTGAAAGACGCTCAGCACGAAGCTCAGCACGGCCGTGGCCAGCAACAGCGGCGCGGCCAGAATCAGCGCCTCCTTCATCAGTTGGCGCAGCAGCTCGGCAACCAGGTCAGGCGTCATCGGCAATCCTTTCTCGTCCGCCACTACAACGGCTCAAAAGCTCTTCAACAGCGAGTTGGCCAGCAGGTTCCAGCCGTCCACCATCACAAACAGCAGAATCTTCAGCGGCGTCGAGACCACCACCGGCGGCAGTTGGAACATTCCAATCGAGGTGGTGATCGCCGCCGTCACCATGTCGATCAGCAGAAAGGGAAGAAACAGCACCGCGCCGATGGCAAACCCCGCCTTCAGCTCCGAAAGAATGTAGGCCGGCACAACCACGCGCATGGGCAGGTCGTCCGGTTTGTTGGGGCGCGCAATCTGCCCCGCGGCGGTAAACAGCGCCAGGTCCTTCTCCCGCGCATAGTGCAGCAGGAAGTGCTTCACCGGCTGCGCTCCGCGATCGATGGCCTCCCAGCCCGTCACCTCCCCCGCGCGATAGGGCTCAACCGCCTGCTGGTCCACCTGGTTGAGCACCGGCGTCATCAGAAACCAGGTCATCATCAACGCCAGACCCATCAGCGTGGGGTTGGAGGGCGCTGTCTGCGTGCCCAGCGCCTGGCGCAAAAAGTGAAAGACCACCAGCAGCCGCACCAGCGGCGTCATGGCCATCAGAATCGCGGGCAGCAGGGTAATCAGCGTCAGAACAAAGAGAATCGTCCACGGCGTCGAGTCCGAAGGATGCAGCCGCGCATTCAGGTCGGGCAACAGCGGCACGGATGCCGGCGCCGCCATTAGAAAGGCAGCTACCATGAGACCCTCGCGGCAATTCTCGCCGTGGGCCGCGTCGCGCCAGGGACCCGAGCCACTCCGTTCATTGCCGGCCGTGCTCGCTCATCGAGTGCAAAGAAGGCCGGCGCGCCCTCCGGCGAAGTAGCCACCAGAAATCGCCGCCCCTCTGCCTCCACCAGGGCCAGCGACTGGCGCGGGGCCAGCGCAATCCGCTCCACCAGCTCGAGTCTCGGCTGCCTGCGGCCGCCGCCACGCAGCCGTCCCAGCAACCAACCCGCCAAGCCGCCAATCTGCCCGCCCTCCGGCCTAGTCTTCTCGCTTGCTTTCATTCCTCGGCCTCTCCGCGCCTTTTCAGCGACTAGCGTCTCAGTCCTACTCCCTATTCCCTGTTCCCTAGTCCCTGGTCCCTAACCCCTATCTCTCACACCAGCCGGGTCACGCGCACCGCCAACTGCGAATCGACCACTTCAAACTCGCTCCACGCCAGTTGCACGTCGCCGCAGGCCAGCGGCATATCCGTGCCTTGTGCCCATTGCGTCTCTATCACCTGCCCCGGCTCCAGCAAGAGCAGATGGCGCACGCGAAAATCCCGCACCGGCACGGCCACTTCCAGCTCCACCGGCAGCCGCGCCACCGGCGCAGTGAGCTTGATCTTTGCCCCCTCCGGCAGATGCGGCGATACCATCAGCGCCTGTTCGGCAGCATTCACATCCCTTCCCGGCAGATCGGGCGCGCGTGGCGGCGCGCTTGCCGGTTGTGTCGCACTCACCGGCGTCGGCATTGGGTGAACAGAGGCCATCGATGAGAAATCAAGCAGAAAGGTGACCAGAAGCGGTACAGCAGGATTGGGAAGGTTTAAGAATCCCTACCGTATAACCGCCGCTCCGCTCCACGCCATTCAATTGCCACATGCATCGCTGCTACACTGGTAATTGAACCCGTCGCGCGGTTTTCCGGCCCCAGTCTAATTCGTATTAACCCCGGAATCCGCCCGAGAGTGAGGCCACTTCCATGCCGGAATCAAAGGAAACTAACCGTGTCGCCGCCACCAGCCTGCGCCTCAAAATCGGCCTGGCCGAGATGCTCAAAGGCGGCGTCATCATGGACGTGATGAGCGTCGAGCAGGCGCGCATCGCCGAGGAAGCCGGCGCTACTTCGGTCATGGCTCTGGAGCGCGTCCCCGCCATGATTCGTGCCGAGGGCGGCGTCGCCCGCATGGCCCGTCCCGCGCTCATCAAGCAAATCATTCAGGCAGTCTCTATCCCCGTCATGGCCAAGGCCCGCATCGGCCACACCGCCGAGGCGCAAATCCTCCAGGAGCTGGGCGTCGATTTCATCGACGAGAGCGAGGTCCTCACCCCCGCCGACGAGGCCCATCACATCGACAAGCACGCCTTTACCACGCCCTTCGTTTGTGGCGCGCGCAACCTGGGCGAGGCTCTCCGCCGCATCGCCGAAGGAGCGGCCATGATTCGCACCAAGGGCGAGGCCGGCACCGGCGACGTCGTCCATGCCGTGCAGCATATGCGCCAGATTGTCCGCGAGATGCGCGCCCTCACCGTGCTTTCGGAACAGGAACTCTACGCCGCCGCCAAGGAGCATCAGGCACCCTACGAGCTCATCCGAATGGTCGCCCAAACCGGCAAGCTGCCCGTGCCCAACTTCTCCGCCGGCGGCATCGCCACCCCCGCCGATGCGGCTCTCATGATGCAGCTCGGCGCAGAGGCCATCTTCGTCGGCAGCGGCATCTTTATGAAGGAGCGCGCCACGCCTTTGGACGTAGAAAACGATCCTCGCGAACGCGAAGAGGCTGTCAGCCGCGCCAAGGCCATCGTCATCGCCACCACCCACTACAACGACCCCAAAATCCTCGCCGAGGTCGCCGCGCAGGTCACCGGCACGATGAAGGGCCTCGCCGCCGCCGCCATCGAAGAGAAAGACCAGCTCCAAACTCGCGGCTGGTGAGCCACCTGCGGTGGGGCCAAACGCTCGCTTCGCTCGCACAAGCTTTGTTGCTTCCCGTCCTTGTGCCAGAAAAGGCGTGGGATATTGATTTTGGTTCGATCATCTATTCCCGAGAGGCGATTTCTTGTGCCAATGGAGGAGAAGGGACCTTCAAGCACCGGAACGCAGAACCTTCAATGATGACGGCCGAAGGCCTCAGCCTTTTTCAGGTAACGGCTGCAGCAGAACTGCTGGAGTGGCCCTGCCGCGAAACACGGGTTGCCCTCTTCGCCCGAACCAGAGCGTGCCGTCCAACGTATCGTTTCTCATGATCCAACGCGATCACTACATCGATCGATTGCGTACCGCACTGACCGCCCTGGTCGTCGTATTTCACACCGCCATCACTTACGGCGCCATCGGGGGCTGGTTCTGGTATGAAAACCCGCCCTCCACATCCCTCTCCAGTATTCTGCTCACCCTGTTCACCGGCACCAGTCAGACCTACTTCATGGGCCTCTTCTTTCTGCTGGCTGGCTACTTCACGCCCGCCTCGCTGGAACGCAAGGGCTACGCGCGATTTATAGCCGACCGTTTCCTGCGCCTGGGCCTCCCACTCCTGGCATTCGGACTGATTCTCGGTCCGCTCACTGAGGCGATAGTCGCAGCCGCCGAAGGGCGCGGTTTCTGGCTCACCATCCTCCACCTGTGGCAACGCAAGGAGTTCTTCTATGGACAGCTATGGTTTGTGCAGGCACTGTTGATCTTCAGCCTGGGCTACTGCGTCTGGCGTGCGGTTGCCGGCGCGCCACTTGCCCGCTCAGGACACACACCCAGGCCGATTCCGGCATTTCGTTGGTGGCTGGTGAGCGCTCTCGGAGTCGCAGGCGGCGCGCTGGCCATTCGCCAGATCATTCCCCTAGGCCAGTCGGTCTTCGGCATGTTGCTCGGCTACTTTTCCAGCTATATCTTCCTCTTCGCGCTGGGCATCGCCGCTTGGCGTTACGATTGGTTGCGCCAACTGGCCGTGGAGAATGTGCGGCCCTGGATCGTTATACTGGCCGTTGTCTGGCCCATTATGCCTATCGCAACTGCCTTTGTTCACGGATTAAATGGACAGCACAACTCCAGTTTCTCCGGCGGCTTCTCCTGGACCGCAATTCTGTATGCATTATGGGAGCCGTTCGTTGCCTGGGGCTTGATCAGCCTCTGGCTGCTTGTCTTCCGCGCGCACATGAATCGGCCTTCCGCGCTCTGGGCGTGGCTTAACCGCCGTGCCTATGCGGTCTATATCCTGCACCCTCCGGTGCTGGTGGGCATTAGCCTGTTGCTGCACGGCTGGACCGCGCCTGCGCTGGTCAAATTCGCCGTCGTTGGCTTGTTGGCCTGCATCGCAACTTGGTTGGTTGCTGATCCGTTGGTGCGCTTGCCAGGCGTACGACGCGTGGTGTGAAGGATCTAGCCTAGTGTCCCATCCTTCGCTTTTTTCTAGCGAAGCGTGGGAGACCATCCCCGTTCGTTCCCCACGCCGAAGGGGCGGGTGGCGCAGGTCCCCATGAGTAACAAATGAGGGTGCCCCAAGGTCCCTCGCACTTGGGGACCTGGGAGACCACGAACCCCCTGCGTCGGGTGGCCAGGTGGCGGGTGGCGCAGGTCCCCATGAGTAACAAATGAGGGTGCCCCAGGTCCCTCGCACTTGGGGACCTGGGAGACCACGAACCCCATGCGTCGGGTGGCCGGGTGCCCCACCCATAACCCACCAATAATCTGAGGCTGCCCCATCCTTTCGCGTCCTATGCGAAAGTGTGGGAAACCACGAATCCCATGGCGCGCAAGCGCCGCCCGCCTGGACGGCCAGTCCTTTGCATATAATTACGCCCATTTCCGCCACACTATTCCTATGGCTAATCCAGGCATTACTCAACTCCGCATGGCCGTCGTGAAGGCTCTCACCCAGCCCTCCGCCGAGCGCCGCGCCGACCCCGTCATCGACGCCTCTCCCGGTCCCTCGCCCCTCGACCACCCCGCCATCGCCCTCTGCATGGCCGCCTACGAGCGTGCTCGTCTCTCCGCCCGCAGCCGCCACAAAAGCGAAGACGACTCCAGTCAGGAGGCGCTGGCCGCCTACAAGGCGGCTATGTCCGCCCTCATAAGCCGCCAGAACATCTCCGATTACATCGCCTGTGTCGCCTACGCCAACCTGCGACGCCTGCTCTACGACTCGGACACCGATCACCTGCTCAGCATCGCCCGCACCGCCCGTCTCCTGCACACCGCCCGTTCCGCACCCATACGGAAACCCTCCTCTGGCGCCCATCCTACCCGCTCCGCTCCGGCCTCGCCTGCAACTGCGCAAAACACCATCGAATCGCCGCCACCGGATCCGCAAGCCGTTCATAATTCATGAGTTAGCTCCTCAGTTTGCGAAAAATGCAACAAAAGTTTACCCCATTTTCGCCTTTTATGCAGCAAGCCAAATTCGGTAACAGTCCTGGGATCAATAACATAACCATTTCGCAGTGGCCAAAAAAGGCGAAACCCAGGCGCGGGATTCTCAGTAAAGTTTTCCCCAAATCGCTCGGGAAAAAGCCTAGGCGAATCCGATAACTAGTCTTCTTTCAATAAGTTAGCTAAACTTAACGGGCGATCAAAGGACGAAACCCAAGCGCGGGATTCAACCGGATGTGCCGAATCCTACAGTCCCCAATTCCCCACACCGAAAGCCCGCCCTGAGCCTGTCGAAGGGACCTCTGCCCGGACGGCCAGTCCCCGCACCGCAGGTGCCTTGACCTGGTCATATGACTAGTGATATGACTATATGAATGGAGGTTTACCATGGCTTGGCAGGTCTACGACGCAAAGGCGCGCTTCAGCGAGTTCCTCGACGCCACTCTTAAAGACGGCCCGCAAGTAGTCACTCGCCGCGGCGTCGAAACAGCTGTTCTCGTTCCCATCGACGAGTGGAAACGGCTCAAGGGCTCGGCGCGACCGAATATCAAGGAGATTCTGCTTGATCCAAATGGTCCGCACGACCTCTATATTCCACCACGCCGGAGACTTCGCTTTTCCCCGCCGGATAAGCAGGTATAGCCCATGTACTTGCTCGACACGAATGTGATCTCAGAGTTACGCAGGGCTAGGCCTCATGGTGCGGTTCTGGCTTGGTTTCAGGCTGTGCGTCCCGAAGAGATCGCGATCCCGGCTGTCGTTATCGGAGAGATTCAGGATGGCGCGGAGATAACGCGAAAACAAGATCAACTAAAGGCCGAGGAGATCGAGACTTGGTTGGATTATGTCCTGGCCAACTTCACGGTATTGCCCATGGACGGCCCGATATTTCGTGAATGGGCGCGACTGATGGCAGGCAAGTCGGACGAACTGAGCGGAGACGCCATGATCGCTGCCACAGCCCGCATTCACCACATGATTGTCGTCACCCGCAATGTAAGGGACTTTGATGGACTGGCCGTAGAAGTCTTCAATCCCTTCGGTTATACGCAAGAGGAAAGAAATTGACTCAGGGAACAAAGCCCACCATCGGCGTCTTAGCCATTCAGGGCAACTACGCCAGCCACGCGCAAGCTCTCACCGAGGCCGGCGCGTCACCCGTCGAGGTGCGCAAGCCGGAGCAGTTGGCCAGCTTGGATGGACTTGTTTTGCCCGGCGGCGAATCTACCACCATGCTGAAATTCCTCGATAAGCACAGCTTTTTTGAGGTTTTGCAGGAGTTCTGCCGCACCAGGCCGGTCTTCGGCACCTGTGCGGGAGTGATCCTGATGGCGCGGGAGGTTCTCAACCCCTCGCAGCGCAGCATGGGCGTTCTCGATGCTGTCGTGGAGCGCAATGCCTACGGCCGCCAGATCGACTCCGTCATCGTAACCGCAGAGACCGAGCTCGCCGGAGGGCCGCTGGAAATGGTCTTCATCCGCTCACCGCGCATCAGCCAGATCGGTCCGGGCATCGACGTACTCGCCCGCCGCGAAGGTTTCCCGGTGCTGGTCCGCCAGGGCCGTATCCTGGCAGCAACATTTCATCCCGAGCTCTCACATGACCGGCGCGTTCATCGCCTCTTCGTCGAATCCGTCGCAGCGGCCAGGGGATAACCGGCGAGTGAGGCGTTCGCATGCACTATTTCCATGAGATATGCGGAGATTAGCGTCTCTGGTTTGCGCTGACTTTGAAGCTATAAGTTGCCGGTTTATCGAATATCGAAGATATATACGTCTCCAGTTTTTGTGACACTGGAAAGGTATCACTCATAGGAATTTGCCCGGTCGGCTGAAAACACGTCACTACCCAACATTCTGGTGTACACGCATGACTGTTCCAATGGGGTGAAGCATCTGCGTGCTCGGGCACTATTAGAATAGCTTTGGGATTCGGGCATGGATGTTGTGAGCGCGCAGTATGCGGGCACATCAATCATTTATTCCGAGAACCTGGCGGCGGGACAGTGTTAAGGCGCGATTCAGGTCGTCAACGCGTTGGCAGAACCGGCTCTCTCAGCAACAAAAGCTCGTCGAAGAAGTGACCATTGGATGAGCCGGTCATCCGTCGTGGGCTGTCCCCTGCACACTACGGTCTGCCAATATGAGATAAATCTGAGATAATTGCGGGTAGTCCCCCAAATGAGTGACTGGTAGTTCCAGGCTTCTATGATGGTCCGCTGCGTATAGAATAGGGACCGAACTGAATTGCCGGCCGCCGCGGTGGCCGGCAATTTCATGGAGCGCGCCGGAGACCATCCTGGTCGAGGCCCCCTTCGCCTGGGCTATGGCTCCGGACGTAGATGCCAACGCGGTAGGGATTAAAGGCCATAGGCCGTAGGAGGCCTCGATTATGTCTATATGTCAACACTCGTCTGAAAAGCTTTGGGAACGCTGCAACTCGATCCTGAAGATCCTGAAGTTGTCAGCTCTCCTGGTTCTTGCTTTTTCGCTACGCTGGGCTTGCTGCCAGGCGCCGGCTCTACCCCCCGGTCAAGGGACGGATTTGTCCGTCAACGCCAACGAGGTCTCGCTCGATCTGGTGGTTCACGACAAAAAGAACAGGCCGGTTCTCGACCTGAAGCAGGAACAGATCGCGGTCACCGACGACGGCGTTCCGGTCACGCTCAACAGCTTTCGCCAGGTCAGCAGCCAACAGAAGACCGAGCGTCTGATCACGCTGGTCTTTGATCGGCCGGGCCAGGTGGTGGGCAAAACCCAGGAAACCGACCCGACCTTCATGAAGAGCGCGCGCGATGCAGCCGACAGGCTTCTCAAGATGCTTCCCGAGAGCGGCTTTTCATTCTCGGTTCTGACGGTCGAGGGACGGCTCCGGCTTCAAGTTCCCTTCACCTCCGATCGCAAAGCGATTGAGGAGGCCATAAAAACAGCCACCAAGCCGGTAATCTCCTTGAGCGGCGACACCGCCAGCCAGCCCGAAAAGCAACTCATCGCGGCGGCCCTGACCGGCACTGATCCCTCCGGGAAAGCCGTAAGCGCGAAAGAGCGCGCCCTCGATCTGACCTTGCTTACGGCGCTCACTGACTCGGGCAGGATCACCCAGAATCAACATCTCCGGCCTTTCCTGGCCGGCCTGCTGGCTCTGGCGCAATCCCAGCAACAGATCACGCAAAGAAAGGCGCTGGTCTTTTTCACTTCCTTCCAGGCAAATCGGATCGACTCGCGCACCAGCGATGCCATCAAATCCATCATCGGATCGGCGAATCTAGCTGGGGAGAGCATATATATCGTCGACCTCAACTCTTCTGGTCAAAGTGAAAATCAATTGTCTGTGCGAGACCTCGGGGCATTAAAAATAAACAATGTTCTGACGAGTGGTGCACAGCAATATGGGCAACCCTCGGCACAAGTCAAGTACACAGGATTTATAGAAAATAATCAAGATAATGAAGGTTTGCGACATTTGGCGGAGGAAACGGGTGGCACTTATGTCACCAAAGATAGATTACAACAGATGTTGAAACGAATGATCCAGGACATGACGGCATATTACGTGGCCTCCTATATTCCCCCCATCAAGGAATACGATGGAAAATTCCGTCCCGTCTCCGTCAAGCCCCTCCGGGCAGGACTCAAGATCCGCACGCGGACGGGCTATCTTGCCTTGCCTCCGCGCGTTGGCACTGCCGCAGTTCCACAGCAGTTCGAACTGCCCTTGCTCAAGATTCTCGGCGCATCGCCGTTACCCGCTGATGTGACCTTCCGGACGGCCATCCTGCGGGCAGGTGATACCCCCGACGGCTCGGTTAGTACGCTGGCCATCGAGGTGCCCTTCTCTACTCTGGAGATTCGCGAGGACTCCAGCACAAGCCTCTATTGGGCCAGCCTGTCGATAGTCGCAAATATCAAAGACAAGACAGGCATGGTTATTGAGCGCTTCAGCACCGATATTCCCCGCCACAGGGTAATCAAGAATGCTCAAATGGATAACTTCGGAGCGGTCACCTTCCAGCGCCATTTTCTCGCTCCCGCGGGTCAGTACGTTCTGGAAGTGGCCGTTCTGGACCACAACAGCGGCAGGGCGGGCGCGCGGCGCGTGGAATTCGAGATTCCCAACCCTTCCGGCGCCCCATCGCTGGGCAATATGCTGCTAGTGAGACAGACGGAGCCGTTTCACGCCGAGGATGACCCCGCGGAGCCTCTTCGCCATGGAGACAAGAGAGTGATGCCGAATCTCTCCGGCCAGTTGCCGCCCGGCGCCAAAGACATTTCGGTCTTCTTCACGGCTCACTCGGACCCCCAAACGCCGCAAGCCGCCACGCTCAAGATCCAGGTGTTCAGGAATGGCAAAGCGCTGGGCGGCGCGCCGATGATCTCCCATCAATCCAACGAATCGGAGTTCTCTTCCTACCTGACCAGCTTTGCAATCAACCCTCCTGTAGACGGCCTTTACGAGGTGAAGGCAATCATGGACCAGGGCGGAAAAACCGCGGAAACCAGCACCTCATTCACCCTCGCCGGAGGCCAGCCAGCCACGGAGAATGAAGCGGCTGTGGAAGTCAGTTCGGCAGCTCCACCTCGCCCGGCTGGCCCTCTTGTCATCACCTTCCCCGCAAACCCCCCGCAGCGTCCGGCGCCGGATGAACTTAAGTCCATCCTTGCGGATGCAACTCAGTACGCAATGAACTACAGGGCATCACTGCCCAACTTCATTTGCGAACAGGTGACCAACCGGTCGGTCTATACGGCCAATACGAATGGGACGAAGCAGTGGAAGCACCGGGATAAGTTCACTGAACTCTTAACGTATTTTAATCATGAGGAAAACCGGATCATGCTGGAACTGGAACTCAACGGCTCCACAAGCAACGACGACACGGAATACAAGGGAGGTGTGATGTCGGCCGGAGAGTTCGGGGTTGCTTTCTCAGGCTTGTTTAGCGCCTCCTCTAAGGCTGACTTCCAATGGAAGGAAACCGGCGTGCTGGGAGATGGGACAGTCCAGGTCTTCGACTATCGCGTGCTCCGCGAAAACTCTACTATCACTCTCCGGGTAAGCTCGAATGATGTAGTCACTGTTGGCTACCATGGACAGGTCTTCATCGATAGCGCTACTCGGATGGTTCGCCGCATCACTCAGATACTGGACGATGTGCCGAAAAAGTATCCCATCCAGGCGGCTTCAGTGAGCGTGGACTACGACTATGTCGTAATCAACAATCACGACTACATGCTGCCAATCAGCGAACAAGTTATCACCAGAAAGGGCCGTTGGCAGACGGATCTGAACGAAATCGAGTATCGCAACTTCCATCGCTTTGGCTCCACAGTGAAAATCCTCGATTATTCTCCTATCGCACACCATTGAGGAGAGCCCCGTGTGCCGGCTCTGGAGAACCTCCGCACTAGGCGTCGTTTTGAAGGAGAATGACAGGCTGCCGAATCAGCCTGTCATTCAAGCGAAAGCTCAGGGATCGCCTCTCATGGGTTGAAATCTGAGGATTGTCTGGTTGCGCTCACGGTACGATTGAAGTCCTACATTGAGACGATCTGATCCCGGCTTCCAACTCCCTTCAGTCTGTTGAGCCCTGGCCGCCGAGAGCGGCGGCTGCCCAAACGGCTGACCCGATGTCCCTGCAACTGGCATTCAAGGCCCAAGCGGCTGATCGCTGATCCCTGATCCCTGCTACTCCAGCATCTGCAAATCCAGCGGCTCCTGGAGCAAGTAATTCCTGCCGCTCATGGCTCCCATGGCACGTTTGAGGGCCGAGGGCTTGCACGGCTCGACGGTCATCACAAAAGGCAGCGCGTGTGACGGAAAGCCCGGCTTCTGCACAATGGCGCGAATGTTGATCTGCTCTGTGGCCAGCGCCACGGTGATGTCGGCGATGATTCCCGGCTTGTCGTTGACCATGAAGCGGATGTAATGGGGAACCTCGAACTCGGCGCTCAAGCGCGCCGGAACCGCTGGAACCTCAACTCTCCTTGACCCGTGTGCCAGGGCCAGAAGGTCGCTGACCACGGCTACCGCCGTTGGTTGTCCACCGGCGCCGTGGCCGCTGAAGACCACATCGCCGCCATAGCGGCCGGTAAAGATCACCATGTTCTCCGTGCCGCGCGACCAGGCCAGCGGCGAGTGCAGATCCACCAGCATCGGTCCCACGCTGGCCGCAATCTGCCCGCCGGCGCGGTCGGCGCGCGCCACCTGGCGAATGGTGCATCCCAATTCTCGCGCATAGCTGAAGTCGATGGCGGCAATCGAGGTAATGGGCAGGGGCGTAATCTCCTCCGGGTCTATCTGAACGCGCAGCGCGAGGCGCATGAGAATGGCCAGTTTGGCGCGCGCGTCAAAGCCGCCTACATCCTCGGTGGGATCGGCCTCGGCATATCCCTTGGCCTGCGCCGCCACCAGCACCGGAGCGTATTCAGCGCCCTCTTGCATTCTGCTTAGAATGAAGTTGCACGTGCCGTTCAGAATGCCTTCGATGCGCACGATCTGATCGCCGGCCAGCCCTTGTTCCAGCCCCGGAATCACGGGGATTCCGCCGGCCACAGCGGCGCCGTACTTCAGCTGTCCGCCGCCTGCCGCGGTCAGTTTCTCCAGCTCGACACCCTGGCAGGAGATAAGCTTCTTGTTGGCGGTCACCACGCTCTTGCCGGCGGTGAGCGCCTTGCGCACCCAGACTCCGGCCGGATCGAGGCCGCCAGCCAGCTCCACTACCACGTCCACATTTGAAGCCAGCACCGCATCGGCGTCCTCGCTCCACACCACGCTTGCGGGAACCCAGTCCACGCGTCTTTTCGCCAGGCTACGGACGTAGATGTGGGTCAATTCCAGCTCCTCAGGCCGGGATTCGACCAGAATCCGCGCCACCGAACTGCCCACTGTCCCAAAGCCAAAGAGAGCAATGCGCAGCGGACGCTGAATGCCTTGTTCGACGCGGGAATCTCGCGCGTCTGGGGCCGGAGCCAGTTTAGGCGATGGGGAACGATTGACTTCTGGCACGGGTGCCTCCTCTAAAGAGTGAACCAAGCAGGGATAATCCGATATTACATGAGCAAAATCCTGCCGGGGGTTTTTGCAGATTATTTCCGCGATCGGATTATCATGAGAACCATGAGCGAAATATTTGAAAAACTCAATCTCAAGGATCAGCAGGAGATCCTCGTTTTGCATGCGCCCGAGAGCTTTCAGCCGGAGCTTGCGCGCCTTCCTGTTCTCACCATTCACAACCACATTGAGTCGGTCCCGGAGATCGGCTTCTTCCTGGCGTTTGTCACGCGAAAGAGTGAAGTGAATGCGCTGGCCAATGCAGTGGCCGCGCGCGCCGTCGGCGATGCGATCGTGTGGTTTGCCTATCCCAAGGGCACATCGAAGAAATATGAGTGCGACTTTAACCGTGACACCGGATGGGACGCTCTCAAGGCCGCGGGTTTTGACTCCGTGCGCGCCATCTCCATCGACGAGGATTGGACAGCTCTACGCTTCCGGCGTGTGGAGTACATCAAGCCTCGCGAAAACAATACTAAAAGCGAACTGGTTGCAGCGCCAAAGCTCACTCCACCAGAAAAAGGCCGGGCAAAGCCTCTCCCGCCTTCCCCTCGACGACGGAAGTAAAGACCGAGGTGTTCAGCGGCGGCTCCGGCCCCACGTAGACAGCGCGTGCGCCATGCTGCCGCGCCCAGTGAACGAAGCTGGCCGCGGGATAGACCGAGCCCGAAGTGCCGACGACCACCATCAGCGTTGCGTTTGCGATCTCCTGCTGAATGCGCTCCATCTCCAGCGGAATTTCGCCGAAGAAGACGATGTGCGGGCGCAGCCTTCCGCCGCATGCGCAGCGGCCCACATCGTCCAGACTGCGATAAATCGCATGATCCTCCACCGGCGGCCGGCCGCAATCCCGCTCACAATGCGCTTTGGTCAGCTCGCCGTGCATGTGCAGCAGTCTGCGGGAGCCAGCCCGCTCGTGCAGGTCATCCACATTTTGCGTGCAAAGAAAAAAGCGGTCGCCGAGCTTCTGCTCCAATTCAGCCAGGGCGACGTGCGCCGGATTCGGCCTGGCCTCAGCGCCAGCCTTCCGCCTTCCTGAGTAGAACTCCCATACCTTCCACGGATTGCGCTCCCAGGCCTCCGGCGTGCACACATCCTCAATCCGATTTCCCGCCCACAACCCGTCCGCTGCGCGAAAGGTGGGCAAGCCGCTCTCCGCGCTGATGCCCGCCCCGGTTAATACAAAAACTCGGTCTTCGGCGGCAATCGTAATTTTGCTCATAGTCTTCTTTCCAATGAACTAACAGTTCAGTATTTGTGGTTTCTCATGTCTCAGAATTGAGGTCTAGTGCACCCGGATTCATTCATCCATCATAATCGGATGAGCAATCCGGTACATCCATATTGAAACCAAAGGTTGTAGAAGTAGTGCGGGTGCGGCTTGTAATGGCCGCAACTATTTTCGCCGAACAACGTTGAAATCATCAACAATCCGGAACGCATACGAACTCTCAGGAAGCCCCGGAAACACACCATCACAGGAGGATGTAATTCATGATGAAGAAGATTGCACTGGCATTATTGCTAGCTTTCACACTGTTCCCTGCGGCCACGTTTGCGCAGGTTGTGGTCCGCATTGGCCCACCGCCGCCTATGCATGAAGAGCGTGGCCGGCCACCGGAGCGGGGTTACGTATGGATCAACGGCTATCACCGCTGGGAGGGCGACCACTACGTCTGGACCCCTGGCCGCTGGGAGCGTCCACCCCGTGAACACCAGCGTTGGGTCGCGCACAGATGGGTCCGCCATGGTGATCATTGGGAGATGCAGGAAGGACACTGGCGGTAGATTGCACTTTCAACCAGGAAAAAAGCGGGGCGCGAGCCCCGCTTTTTTTGACTCGGCGATCAGGCAGTTAGCCCCACCGCAGGTGACTTAGCTGATTTCGATTACGTCAGTGGTGGCGGCCGCAGCCTCTTCGGCCTGCTTCATCAGTTTTTCAGCGATAGCGTAGAACTCGGCAGCCTGCGGGCTTTTCGGTCCAGCCAGAGCAACAGGCAGTCCGCAGTCGCCTCCCTCACGGATGGCGGGCACCAGCTCAATCGACCCCAGGAAGGGAACATTGAACTGTTGCGCGGTGCGCTCGGCGCCGCCTCTGGAAAAGATATCTATCTCCTTGCTGCAATGCGGACAGGTGAAGTGACTCATGTTTTCCACAATGCCCAGCACCTCAACGTTGACCTGGGCAAACATCTCCAGAGCCTTGCGCGCGTCCTGCAGTGCCACGTCGCTGGGCGTGGAAACAACCACGGCGCCGGTCAACGGCACGGTCTGAACCAGTGAAATCACCACGTCACCCGTGCCCGGAGGCAGATCAACAATCAGGTAATCCAGCTCGCCCCAATCTACCTGTTGCAAGAACTGGCGAATGATCTGGTGGAGCATCGGTCCGCGCATCACCATCGGCTTGTCGCCGGGGGAGATGTAGCCGATAGAGATGGTCTTGATGCCGTGTGTCAGGTTGGGGAGGATGCGATTGTCTTCGCCCACGGCCGGTTGCTGGCTTGAGCCCATCATCAGCGGCACATTGGGGCCATAAACGTCGGCGTCGATGAGGCCCACGCGTTGGCCAAGTTTGCTGAGCGCAACGGCCAGGTTGACTGCGACGGTGGTTTTGCCTACGCCGCCCTTACCGGAACCGATAGCGATGATCTTCGATATACCTGGCAAAGCGACGGGCGAAGGCATAACAGGCGAATGCGCCATAGTGTCTGTTTGCTCCTATTAAAAACCCTATTGTTCTTTAGATGCGAATCAGGCAATTGCGGTTCTCAGGCTTTCGCGCCTTTCTGAACGGCATGGGCCAGCGCCTCCTGTTTGCGGCGCGCTGCCTCAGCCTCGCGGTGCTCGCGGCGCAACAGTGCATCGGCGTAGCGGCGCTTTTCATCGGGGGTCTCCGGTATCACCTCGGGAACGCGCACGCGTTTGCCGTCCTTATCGACAGCCACAAAGACCAGGTAGGCGCTGGCCACGTGCGCCTGCACACCGGTCTGCGTGTCCTCCGCCCACACCTTGACGCCCACCTCTATGGAGGTAGTGAAGGCGCGGTTGACGCTGGACCTGAGCGTGACCAGATGACCCAATCGCACCGGCCGGATGAAGTCAATGTGGTCCATGGCCGCGGTCACGATGTAGGTTCGTGCGTGCCGGTAGGCGGCCATGGCGCCGGTCAGGTCGATGAAGTGCATCAGCCGTCCGCCCAAAAGATTTCCCAGCGGGTTAGTGTCATTGGGCAGAATGATCTCTGTCATCTCCGACTGCGTGCTGGCTACGGTGCGGGCCGGGGGATTGGTTTCGATGGAATTCGTCTGACTCATGGCGGCTCTGCTCCATTCCCTGCGCGTCGTTGCAACTCGGCGCCGCCGGATAGAATGAAGCTGGCGGCGGCCGGCCTGAACGAGCGCTTGAGTTCCAGTTTCTGCAATTGCCGCCAAATACGCAAATCCACGCGGCGCAGGATGGCCGCATTTTTGAGCAAAATGGACAAAGTTGCTGGTCTCAAAGAGATTCTGGAGTTGGATCCGAAGAACAGTTTTGCCCGCTATGGATTGGCGATGGAATTGGCCAGCCTGGGTGAAACGGCCGCATCGCTAACAGAGTTCGACACGCTTCTAGCCAACGATCCGGGCTATACTGCGGGCTACTTCATGGCTGCGCAGACGCTGGTCGCGGCGGGCCGCACCCATGAAGCTATCGCCCGGTTGAAGACCGGCATCGAAAGCGCCGAGCGCAGCGGCAACCACCATGCTGTCAGTGAGATGCAGGCTATGCTCGAGGATCTGGAGCGCTAGCTTTCTATTCGTTTTGCATCGAATCGTTTTGTTTGTGCAACATTGGGCTATTCAAACTGAGATGTAATCCTATTTCGTCGTAGCGGAGTCTACACTATCGATATGCCCAAATACTCGATTGTCGTTCCCTTTCACAACGAAGAGGAGAACGTGACTGTCTTGTACGCGCGCCTGAAGCAGGTGATGGAGCAGGTGGGCGACAGTTTTGAGCTGGTGCTGGTGGATGACGGTTCCGACGACCGCACCTGCAAACTGATGGGAGAGATTGCCGCGGTAGATAGCCGTGTGCTTATCATCAAGCTGCGCCGCAACTTCGGCCAGACCTCGGCGCTGGCAGCGGGCTTCGACCACGCCACGGGCGAGTTCATCCTGGCCATGGATGGCGACCTGCAACACGACCCCAGCGAAATTCCCCTGTTCCTGGAAAAGCTTGAAGAGGGTTACGACGTGGTTAGCGGCTGGCGTAAGGAGCGAGCCGACAGTTTTCTAATGCGCCGCTTCCCTTCGCGCTGTGCCAACTGGCTGATGGCCAAACTATCCGGCGTTGATATCCACGATTTTGGCACCACCTTCAAGGCGTATCGACGCGAGATCATTCAGAGTATTCCGCTCTACGGCGAAATGCACCGCTTCATCCCCGCGCTGGCCAGTTGGTATGGCGCATCGATCTGTGAAATTCCCATCAAAAACATACCCCGTGAGCGGGGCAAGAGCCACTACGGCATCGGACGTACCTTTGGCGTCATCTTTGACCTGCTGACCATCCGCTTCCTGCTCAGGCACATGAACAGGCCGCTGCATTTCTTCGGCGGCCTGGGTGTGTTGGGCATCCTTGCGGGCAGTTGCATGGCTTCCATTCTGCTGGGAATGAAGATCCTCAATCCACACCTGGACGTAATGCTCCAACATGCACCGATGTTTGTCATTGCTTCGGTACTGATTGTCGCCGGCATCCAGCTACTGGCCATAGGCCTGCTGGGCGAGTTGCAGGTACGCCTCTTCTACGCCGGCCGCCAGCACACGCCGTACTCTATCGAAAGCATGCTGCGTCTGCGCGTGCCGCAAGAGTCGCATGTTCTGTCGCATGAAACAAGAATCCGCAAACAAGGATTTGGGACCAGAGAATAGAGAATATTAGTATTATGCCCCGGCTGGCATTGTCCGGGCGGGACTTGGTATTTCTGAAGCTATCTGAAAATAGATTATTTGCATTGATGCCATTGGTTTATACTCTCGCAGATGCCGGAATCGCCGCATTGGAGCCATTATGTTTCGAATCAAGCCATATGTTTTCCTTGGGTTTGTTGTTTTGTATGCCGTTTCCGCATTCGCTCAACAAGATTCACTTCCCTCCGATAGCGAGTTAGCCGCGATCACTGCTCGAGGCCGTATGCTCTACGAATACGATCAGGCAGCCTGGCACGCAAGCGATGCAGTGATGGCGACGCATCCTGCCAAGGAGAATCTTGGACGCTACATTGCACGCAAAACGGATACGGGTTGGGAAGTGGCCTTTGGCCGCCTGAATGAAAGCCGTGACGCATTCTTAATAGCGGCGCTGTCAATTCAGGGCAAGACACTCCAGGAATTCTCTGTCAAGCCGTTTGAAACGCCGCAGCGGGATACTGGATTCTATCTTTTCGCCGCCAAAGGAATTGAAAACGCACTCAAGGTCTTTCAAGGTGTGAACCGGCAATATAACGTAGCGGTTCTTCCTGCGCCGGAGAACCAGCTTTATATTTACTTTGTTCCCGCGCCCACCGAAAAGGACTTATACCCGCTTGGGGCTGATGTCCGTTTTCTGGTCTCGGCGGATGGTGGAACAATCATCGAGAAACGCCAACTTCACAAAGGACTCATCCCCAGCGGAGGGCCTGTGCCTCCCGGCGCAACCATTGCTGGAGGTCAGCATACGCATGTCCTGAGCAACGTTCCGGAGGACACGGACGTATTTCATGTTCTTGCTCGAAAGCCGTCGATACCTGAATACATCGGAACGGAAATCGCTATTTATGAAGTGAATGTGGACGGAACGATCAAGATTGTTCAACGCATGAAAAAGCATCGTTGAATGGCTATGCGGAAATGGGATCGGCGCGCCCCCCTTGCTCTCGCATGCCCTTAGGGTTCATGCTGAACTTGAGATGAAAGCCATACAAATTAACGAGACAGGTGGGCCGGAGGTTCTGAAGCTCGCCGAGTTGCCCATCCCGCAGCCGGGACCGGGCCAGGTGTTGATCCGCGTGGAAGCTGTGGGGGTCAACTTCATCGAAATCTACTTTCGCAAGGGCATCTACAAGGCGGCTCTGCCGCTGACGCCGGGCAGTGAAGCAGCGGGCACCGTTGAGGAGCTTGGTCCTGGCGTAACCGGCTTTACCACCGGCGACGCGGTAGCCTCGGTAGGCGTGCTGGGCAGCTACGCCGAGTACGCGCTGGTTCCTGCGGCGTCGCTGATCAAGGTTCCGGCGGGGCTGAGCATGCAGCAGGCCGCGGCTGCGTTGTTGCAGGGCATGACGGCGCACTACCTGGCCTACTCCACCTTTCCGCTGAAGGCCGGAGAGACGATACTAGTTCACGCCGGTGCCGGCGGCGTAGGGTTGCTGCTGACGCAGATAGCCTCTCGGCTCGGAGCGCGGGTGATTACTACGGTCTCCACCGCGCAAAAGGCGAAGCTCTCGCGCGAAGCGGGCGCATCGGATGTGATTCTTTACACCAAGCAGGACTTCGAGGCGGAGGTTAAGCGGCTCACGAAAAACAAAGGAGTCGATGTGGTTTACGACTCGGTGGGCAAAACGACCTTTGAGAGCAGCCTGAACTGCCTGCGTCCGCGCGGGCTGCTCGTTCTCTTTGGCGCATCCAGCGGGCCGGTGCCGCCCTTCGACCTGATTCAGCTCAGTGGCAAGGGATCGCTCTTCATCACCCGCCCCACGCTGTGGCATTACGTGGCCACGCGGGAGGAATTGGAATGGAGAGCCGGAGACGTGCTGGGCTGGGCCGCAAAGGGCGAACTCAAGCTGCGCACCGAGCACCTGTATCCGCTCTCCGAGGCCGCGCAGGCCCAGACCGATCTGGAAACGCGCAAGACGACAGGAAAGATTTTGCTGGAACCATAAGAGCAGGGAATCGTAAAGGCGCTACGCCGCTTTGGCCGCCGCCTCAATCTCCTCTGCCAGCGCCTTGGCTGCCGTCTCACAGGCCGCGCGGTCTACGTCGAGGTGCGTAACCAGCCGTATCGCATCCGGCCCGAAGGCGCTCATCCAGATGCCGCGCGCCTTCAATCGCGCCACCACATCGGGCGCGCTCACTCCCTTCAGACGGAAGACCACGATGTTTGTCTCCACTGCATCCAGGTCAATCACCACGCTCTTGATCTTCGCCAGCGCGTCGGCCAGCAAGCGCGCGTTGGCGTGATCCTCGTGCAGCCGCTTCGGCCCTTGCTCCAGCGCAATCAGCCCCGCAGCAGCCAGCACGCCCGCCTGACGCATCCCGCCGCCTAATGCTTTCCTGAAAATGCGCGCCCGCGCCATCAGCTCCGCCGAACCAACCAGCATCGACCCGACCGGCGCGCCCAGCCCCTTCGAGAGACAAAACATTACTGTGTCGAAGCCACTGGTCAGCGTCTTCACGTCCACGCCCAGCGCCGTGGCCGCGTTGAAGATGCGCGCTCCATCCAAATGCATCGGAAGCTTGCGCTCCTTCGCTTTTGCCCAGATCTCTTCCATCACCGGCAGCGGCGTCACCGTTCCCCCAGCAAGGTTGGCGGTGTTCTCCATCTCAATCAATCCCGTGGCCGCCCGAAAGGCGCCGCGTCCCTGGATGACCGGCTCAATGTGTTTCCATGTCAGAATGCCGCGCTCGGCAGGAACGGCGCGCACCAGGCAGCCGGAAAAGACCGCCGTTGTGGCCATCTCCCAATCCAGAATGTGCGCCCTCGACTCGGCAATCACCTCTTGGCCCGGCTGGGTGTGCAGGCGGATGGCGATCTGGTTACCCATGGTGCCGGTGGGAACAAAAAGTGCTGCCTCGCGGCCAAAGGTCTCCGCCGCGCGCCGCTCCAGCAGATTGACCGTGGGGTCCTCGCCGTATACGTCGTCGCCCACCTCGGCTGCGGCCATCGCTGCGCGCATTTGGACCGTAGGTCGCGTAACCGTATCCGAACGTAGATCGATGATGGCTGGCATAACTTTCAATCCTCCGTATTACACCGGTTGAGGCGTGTCATGAATGGAACAGCGCCGCACATAGATCCACAGATAGAAAACGCCTAAAACCAGCAGGATAAGCGGCACGGGAAAGGCCTGCGCAGCGATCACCATCTGCGCGGACAGCCCGGTCGCGGGCACGTGTAGGTGTCTGATAATACCAAGGATAATTCCCCAGGAAAGATCGCCGGTTAATACGAATGCTGCGGAATTCAGCACCAGCGCCAACCGCCCGATCAACCCGCCCTCGGCCAGGAGCATGGCACAGGCTGGAACTGTGAGCAGCAGGAGTTTGGCGTCATACAGGCGATGATATATAGGCAGCATCGTAAGAGCCGAGATGGCCGCCAGCGCCAGCCATACTAGCTTTGGCGAAAGACGCGAGCGCATAGTAACAAACGCCCAAACAGCCAGTAGTGGCGCACAGATAAGATAACTAACTGAATTGTAGATGCGCGGATCGTCCCGGAAAAAACTAACAACGGTTTGCAGGCTTATCAACATATCGACACCGTGGCCGCCCGATGAAGCAATGCCAGGGTCGTTGATAGCGCCATGTGCCGCATTAGCCAGGATATTGGAATTCAGTTCCTGTATCCAGTGTGGCGACACTTGCCATACCCACAGGACCGCCGGCAGACTCAGGGCAACTGTCGCGAGAAGGGTTTGCCATGCGCGCTTGCGGAGTACTCCGCCCGCCAGCAAAAAGTAGAACCATACCAGCCCCGTGTCATGCGGCTTGATTGCCAGGCTAAGCGCAAGACACAGGATGCCAGCCGGCACAAAGCGCTCCCGAAGAAAGCACCACACCGCCACCAGGCACAGGCTGATCGCAATTCCGGCGGCATTGCCTGCAATCACCAGCAGTACGCTGTTGGCGAGAAAAAATCCAATCAGAATGCCAGAAACAAGCGGCGCGTCGTTTGCTCCGAGATTCCATATAAGAACCGAGGCAAGGATGTAGCTCCCAATAATGAGTACCATCCAGAGAATATGCGCAGCCCCCCACGGCAGCATTGCAAAGGGGACGGTAAAGATAAATGAGGTTGGTGGGTAAACATACCGCGTCGCCGTCTGGCGCTCATTTGCGTAGTCCGTTGGGTGGTCTCCCCCCTCTGCCCGGTATATACTCAGAACTTCACTTTGCATGTATGGGTCGCGCTCCTGAAGAAGGCATTGCGCAGGATAGTAAAGCCCTCTGAAATCTACAAATGGTGCGCGAGCAGCGTACTCCAGGGCGACGCCTAGCAAAATAAATGCCAGACTCCCCAGCATCAATAAATACTGTCCATCAATCCGCGCTCTGGTCATTTTAAACTTCTCTCTGCCTTCTCTACAGTAAGTGGTTTTTGGGTCCGCCCTGACTACGAGTCTATGATCGCACACAAGCACATGTTGCCTATTGCGTGCCAGATAGTCCATTATATGATTGCCGAAAACATGATATAGAATTGTCACGAATATACTGCTGGTTAGGGCATCCTTGGTGAGAACAGGTTTGTGGAGAATAGTTCTTGCCGAGCTGCCCTGACCTGAAAGTATTAGGATATCTGAAGTGAATTCCAACGACGATATTCAGCCCTGTCTCACGGTAGTGATGCCTGTCTATAACGAGGCCGCAACCGTGGTCGAGATCGTGAAGGCAGTATTGGCGCAGCGTCCGGTACAGCAACTGGTCATTGTGGATGACTGTTCGCGAGATGGCACCTGGGACCAGCTTCAGCCGCTTGCGCAAGTCGAACCGCGCATCAAGCTCATCCGGCAAGAGGTGAACAAAGGCAAGGGCGCGGCGTTGCGTACAGGTCTGGAACACGCAACTTCGGAAATCGTCATCATTCAGGATGCGGATCTGGAATACGACCCGGCCGAGTATTGGTGTTTGATTACACCCATTCTCTCTGGCAAGGCGGACGTAGTGTACGGTTCACGATTTCGCGGCGGGAGCGGCGCCTGCCGGGTGCTTTACTACTGGCATTCGGTCGGAAACAAGTTTCTCACCATGTGCTCGAATATGGCCACGGATTTGAATCTCACGGACATGGAGACATGCTACAAGGCCTTTCGCCGCGAGGTCATTCAGAAGATCCAAATCGAGGAAGACCGCTTCGGTTTCGAGCCGGAAATCACGGCCAAAGTTGCAAAGGCTAAGGTCCGTATTTACGAGGTTGGAATTTCATACAGTGGTCGCACCTACGCCGAGGGAAAGAAAATTGGCTGGCGAGATGGTTTTCGTGCATTGTGGTGCATATGGAAATATAACTACTGGAAAAAATGACAAATATGCCCAGCGCACTGGTTCAGACGACTGATTTTGAATTGCCCACGCTGAGTGTAATAGCCAAATTCTACCTTCCTTTGACCGAATACGGAGTTCCCTACCGTTACGGAATCTGCGCCATGGGCAACTCGAGCACAGGGGTACGCTTACCGTCCTTCACCGCATATGCCCATAGCCCATGAAAGTTCTCGCGCACTCCGGGATGCGTCTTCAGGAATGCGCTCAGCACAGCAATAGCCTCGGTCCGCTGCGCCGCTGGGTCAGTGATTCCGAGCGATTCGTAGACCACACCTAGGTCGGCGTGCAGCAGTGTCGGGTCTATATGCACCGCGTCGATCTTCCATGTGCGCGGGCCGTCCGGGATTGTCAATGGAAACGCATCCTGCGGAGACTTTTTAATCGCCGCCTGCTCGGCCCCAAGTTTTTCCAGGTTGGGCGTGGAGAGAATATCCACCGGCAGCAGCAGAAACCGCGCGGTCTCGTAGGCGTACCAGGCAGCCCACGGCTGGTCTGCACTAGCCAGCTGGCGGGCGTGCGTCCACCACCAGACGCCATCCTGCCCGTCGAGAGCGCCGGGCCGGACGGTCAGGCCGCCCAGCCTCCATCCCGAAGCAGGGCCGTCCCAGACCAGGATGAAGCCCAATTGCCCGGCAAAGGGCGCTCCGGCCGCATCGGCCAGCACCACGGCGTATCGTCCCGGCGGAAGCGACCGCATGGTCAGGGTCACGGTCATCGAACCGCGGGTGCTGGTGCAGAAAAACTGTGTATCCGCGGGTGCTGCCAGGCTGGTTGCGTCCAGCAGGTACAGGCTGCGCAGCTGAATCTGCCCGCCCTTTATCAACGACGCGGAAGACTCGACCACCCCGCGCATTCCATCCCACTCCTGGGCCAGTGCAGGCAGCAATGCTGCTTTCAGCGCGACAAAATCCTGCTCGGCCACGGCCACGGCCAGCCGCCCTCCGGCCGCCGCCAGTGCATCACGGTCCTGCGGTAGCAATCCGGCCTGAGTAGTGCAACTTGTGGCGCTGACCGGCACAGGGGTGGCAAAGACTGCCAGCAATACCACCGGCGCGGCAAAAACCTTCCAGCAGAGGCGCATCTGTTAAACCCTCTCCGGCACGTGAAAACTCTTGTGCGAGCGTCTACGGGCCACTGTTAGTCTAGTACAGTAGAGCGGCAACGGCATGCCGCCTCCGGATGGCTCTTCCTAACAGAGAAGCTACTGACGGAAGACAAATGTCAGAACCCGGCGCAGAGCTTCAATCGCCGGGGCCAGAGACCAATTACCATGCGCACTGACCTTCCGCACAACTCGCCGGTTTCGCCCGGAATCCTCCGCTCGCGGGGGCCTGCGCTCATGGCGGTTCTTGCCGCGTCGCTGTGCGGAGCGCAGATAATGGCCGTACAGGCGCCGACAACCTCTGTCCCATCAGCACCGGCGCACAAGCCAGCGCATCCGCATAAGCCTCCGGTCTCGTCGAAGGCACAATCCTCAATTACTCCGGCAGCGGCAACGGCACTCGAGCCGGAAGTTCCAAAATGGCCGGTCAACGAAAAGCCCCTTCCGGCCACGGTTACCTGGGATAGCCAGGGCCTGCACATTGACGCCACCAACTCCAGCCTTGCGCAAATCCTGACAGATGTATCCACCGCTACCGGCGCAACAGTGGAAGGATTCGACACCGACCAGCGCGTCTTTGGCGTTTACGGACCCGGCCCGGCGCGTGATGTGCTCAGCCAGCTTCTGCAAGGCTCCGGTTACAACGTCATTCTGGTCGGAGACCAGGGCCAGGGAACCCCGCGGCTGATCGTTCTAAGTCTCCGCCACGCAGGAAAGACAACGGCAGCCGCCAATCCCACTCCGACCCCGGCTAATGACGAAGACTCCGACACGGAGGAGCAGCCGCAACCGGCCGCGGTGCGAGTCCAGCCTGTCTTCCCGGCCGGCAGGCAGCCGCGCACTCCGCAGCAGCTCCCGCAGCCGGGACAACCGCAGCCGGGACAACCGCCCAGCAATCCACAGAACTAGTCTCCGATATCGGCGATAATATCTCTACCAACTTGCAAGGAGAGTTCCCCATGCCCGAACCAACCATTCCCCAAAAGAGTCCCTATGCCGTCGAAGTCGAAGCCGGCAAGAGCTACTACTGGTGCGCCTGCGGCCTGAGCAAGGGCCAGCCCTTCTGCGACGGCAGCCACAAGGGCACCGGATTCACGCCTGTAAAATTCGAGGCTACGGAGTCCAAAATCGCCCACTTCTGCGGTTGCAAGCACACCGCCCATCCGGTTCTCTGCGACGGCAGCCACAAAAAACTCTAGCCCACGCAGCATGCGGAAATTTGATTCCATTCATGCCTATCACTCACATCTCGGTGCGCGGGGCGCGCCAGCACAACTTGCGCGACATCAATGTGCGCATCCCGCGCAACACATTCACGGTGGTTACGGGCCTCAGCGGCTCGGGCAAGAGCTCGTTGGCCTTCGATACCATCTATGCCGAGGGCCAGCGCCGTTACGTGGAGACGCTCTCGGCCTACGCGCGCCAGTTTCTTGACCAGATTGAGCGGCCCGACGTGGACTCCATCGAGGGGCTCTCGCCGGCCATCTCTATCGAGCAGAAAACCACCAGTCGCAGTCCGCGCTCCACGGTGGGCACCATCACCGAAATCTACGATTACCTGCGCCTGCTCTACGCCTCGATTGGCACGCCTCACTGCCCCAACTGCGGAAAGCCCATCGCCCACCAGACGGCGGATCAAATCGTACAACGCATTCTCGAACAGGGCCGCGGCGAGCGCGTCACCGTGATGGCGCCCATCGTTCGCGGGCGCAAGGGCGAGTTCAAGGAACTGCTCGACCAGCTTGACCGGCAGGGCTTCCGCGCCCGCGTGGACGGCGAGTTGATGGACCTCTCAGAGCCGGTTCTGCTCGACCGCCGTAAGAACCACACCATTGAGGCGGTTGTCGATCGCATCCTGCTCAAGAGCCCGTCTGCCGACACCCCCCCGCTTCCCCCCGGTAAGCCCTCGGTGGAAAAGCGCCTCGACCTGGCCGTCGCCAAGGCTCTGCAACTGGCCAACGGTCTGGTGCTGGTCGCCGTTGCAGGCGGCCAGAATCCTCAGGAACAGTTGTTCTCCTCCAGCATGGCCTGTCCCGACTGCGGCCTTGACGTGCCCAAACTGGAGCCGCGCAGCTTCAGCTTCAACTCCGCCTTCGGCGCCTGTCCGGAGTGTCATGGCCTGGGCTCGCTCTACGATCTCGATCCCGCCAAGGTTATCACCGATTGGTCGAAGCCGCTGCTGGACGGCGGCCTCGGTCCCGGCTCGTCATCGCAATACCTTCTCAAGCTCATTACGCTGGCCGCCGACCGCTACAAGATCGACCTCAAAGTACCCTTTGAGGAGCTGCCCCCGCGCCAGCAGCACCTTCTGGTCTACGGCCCGCCCAAAGGCGAAGCCCCGCGCACCGGCTTCCACGGCATTCTGAGCTATCTGCGCGACAGTATTGAAGAAGCGCGCAGCGATACCTATCGCGAATGGATGATGAGCTACATGTCCGCCACTCCATGCTCCGTATGCCGTGGCAAGCGCCTGCGCCCGGAGTCGCTGGCGGTCAAGATCGGCGGCCTCTCCATCGCCGACTTCACCGCCCTGCCGCTCAACCGCGCACTTTCAGCGGCCATCAACCTGAACTTCACCGAACGCGAGTCGTTGATTGCCGAGCGCATCCGCCAGGAGATTGCCGAGCGGCTGGAGTTTCTCTGCGCCGTAGGCCTCACCTACCTCTCGCTGGACCGCAATGCCGCCACGCTCAGCGGCGGCGAAGGGCAACGCATCCGGCTGGCCACGCAGATCGGCTCTCGGCTGCGCGGCGTGCTCTATGTACTCGATGAGCCCTCCATCGGCCTGCATCAGCGCGACAACAACCGCCTGATTCAGGCCCTGGAAAGGCTGCGCGACCTGGGCAATACCGTACTGGTCGTCGAACACGACGAAGAGACCATTCGTCACGCCGATTACGTTCTCGACCTCGGCCCCGGCGCTGGCCGCCTGGGCGGCCAGGTCGTTGCTCAGGGAACGCCGGCGGAGATCATGGCCTGCCCCGAGTCGCTCACCGGCCGCTATCTCTCTAACACCTCCGGAATGTTGCAACGCGTTCGTCCGCGGCCCCTCTCCGGCAAGTGGCTTACCGTCACCGGCGCGCGAGAGCACAATTTGCAGGACGTCACGATTCGCATCCCTCTGGGCTTGATGACCCTGGTCACCGGCGTGAGCGGCTCGGGCAAGAGCACTCTGGTCAACGATATTTTGTACCGTTCTCTGGCCAAGAGCATCTACGGCTCGCGCGAAGAACCCGGCGCACACGATGCCATCACCGGAGCCGAGCAGATCGATAAGGTAATCCGCATCGACCAGTCGCCCATCGGCCGCACGCCACGCTCCAACCCTGCCACCTACACCCAGGTCTTCTCGCCCATTCGCGACCTCTTTGCCATGCTGCCCGAAGCCCGCGAACGCGGCTATAAGCCCGGCCGCTTCAGCTTCAACGTGGGCGGAGGCCGCTGCGAAGCCTGCCAGGGCGACGGGCAGCGGCGCATCGAAATGAACTTCATGCCTGACGTCTACGTGCTCTGCGAGGTGTGCAACGGGCGTCGCTACAACCAGGAAACGCTGGCCGTTAAATTTCACGGCCACTCCATCGCCGACATTCTCGAATTGACCATCGAAGATGCGCTCACCGTGCTGGCTGACGTGCCGCAGGTGCGCCAGAAGCTGCAAACCCTCGTAGACGTGGGCCTCGGCTACGTCCATCTGGGGCAGAGCGCGACCACGCTCTCCGGCGGCGAGGCGCAGCGCATGAAGCTGGCCCGCGAACTGAGCAAGCGCCAAACCGGCCGCACGCTTTATCTGCTCGACGAACCCACCACCGGCCTGCACTTCGACGACGTGCGCAAGCTGCTCGAAGTCCTCCACCGGCTCACCGACCTGGGCAACTCGGTCATCATCATCGAGCACAACCTCGACGTAATCCGCAACGCCGACTGGATTATCGACCTCGGCCCTGAGGGTGGCGAGGATGGCGGCCGCATTGTCGGCCAGGGACGCCCCGTGAAGATTGCCTCCACTCCCGGCTCCTTCACCGGCCAGTTTCTCAAACGCTATTACACCTCCAGCAGCGGCCGTCTTGCACCTTCCGAACTCGACGATAATTCCGCTGATGTTGATTCGGCTTGCGCGCCAGACGCCCCATCCGCTTCGCCGCCTTATGCGGAAAGTATCGCGGACCTTAAATCTTCTCCAGCATCCCAACAGGCAATCACCAGCGAGCCTGCCATGCGCAAGCGCTCAACCACAAAGACTATCGCCACGGAAAGATTCGCAACCCGCAGAAAGAAGACGGAGCAGACATGAACGACCTCGATTCCATGCCGCAGGAGCCGGAGCAGAATATGTCTGTAGCTCCAGCGGAGCTGTTACAGTCCTGGCCGCAACCCGAGGCCGTTCCGTCCACACGCATTCCGCATCTCGGCCATCTTTGCTTGCTTGGTGCGTTTTTGCTTATCGGGTTTGTATGCATGACGGTGGCGATGATGGTTGCCCTGCACTTCCATCTGGATGGCGTCACAACGCAAGAGCAGATCAAGAACAATGTTCACTACCTACTGGGCAGCGAGGCGGTCCTTTATCTCGTCACGCTGGCCCTCAGCTATCCTATCTTTCCTCTGCTATGGAAAAAGGGCTTTTTGGCCGGAATCCACTGGCGCGGCGCAACGGCTCTCAGGCTATGTTGGTTATTGCCGCTAATTTCTATAGGCTGTTTCCTGCTAGCCACGCTAGATCAATGGCTGTTGCCCGGACCGGAGCACGCCCCTATCGAAGAGTTGTTTCGTACTCCGGGCGCTGCGTGGCTGATGTTCGCCTTCGGCGTCAGCATTGCGCCATTTTTTGAAGAGATGGTCTTCCGCGGATTCATGCTCCCCGCCCTCGCCACGGCCTGGGACTGGGCCATCGAAAAGAGCACCGGCAAACCCGCCCGCCCACTCGACGCTAATGGTCACCCCCAGTGGTCCATCTACGCCATGGTCTTCGCCTCTGTCATCACCACGATCCCCTTCGCCCTGATACACGCCGAACAGCAAGGTCATTCGCTGGGTCCGTTTGTCCAGGTGCTTGCGGTTAGCTTTGTACTCTGTGCGGTGCGCATCAAGACCCGCTCGCTGGCCGCTAGCACCTTGGTCCATGCCTGCTATAACTTCATGCTCTTTTCCACCATGCTCGTCGCCACCGGCGGATTCCGGCATTTCGACAAGATGTGAAGCAGCTTTCAGCCGCTAGCTCCTAGCTGCTAGCCTGTTGATGGAGCCTCTCAATCGCTGACTCGCTGGCTTGCTGAACACTGTTCACTGATCACTGTCCACTGCTATGGACCTTCACGAGAAAATCCGCGCCTTGCCCACCCAGCCCGGCGTATACCTCTACAAAAACGCCGAAGGCGTGGTCATCTATGTGGGCAAGGCCAAAAACCTGCGCGCCCGCGTCCGGTCTTATCTTCTTGAAACTGCGCAGGCCGACGCCAAGACCGGCTCGCTGATGCGCGAGGCCGTCGATCTCGATTACATTCTCGTGGGCAACGAGTCCGAGGCCCTGGCTCTCGAAACCAACCTCATCAAGGAACGCAAGCCGCGCTTCAACATCCTGCTCAAAGACGACAAGAGCTACCCCTACGTCAAGCTCACCATGGCCGACCGCTTCCCCAAGATCTTCGTCACCCGTCGATTGCTCAAAGACGGAGCGGCCTACTTTGGCCCCTACTTTCCCGGCAGCCTGGCCAACCGCGTGGTCGAGCTGATTCACCGCAGCTTCCTGATTCCCAGTTGCAAGGTCGATCTCTCCCGCTATCACCCGCGCGCGTGCCTGCAGTACTACATTCATCGCTGCCTGGGGCCCTGCGTCGCGGAGCTGACTACGCCGGAAATCTACGCGAGCGCCGTCCGCGATGCGCGCCTGCTACTGGAAGGCCGCCACGCCGAGCTCGAACGCACGCTGACCGCGCGCATGACAGCCGCCGCCGAAGCCGAACAGTTCGAGGCCGCCGCCAAATTGCGCGATCAGCTCTCCACCATCCATCAGCTCCAGGAAAAGCAGCGTGCCGCCACAGCCGAGCAGGGCGACGACACCGACGTCTTCGGCTATCACTACGAGGACGGCTCGCTGGCCGTCAACCTCTTCCACGTCCGCGCCGGCAAGATTGTCGACCGCCGCGAGTTCTTCTGGGAGGATATGCCGGAATTGCTCGAAGCAACCACCAGCGAAGATTCAGAATTGCCCTTCCACGCGGGTTCTGTCTTCTCCTCGCTCCTCAAGCAGCTCTACATCGATCAGCGCTACGTCCCGCGCTCCATACTCGTTCCATCAGACTTCGACGACCGCGAAGCTTTGGCCGCCCTGCTCACCAATCGCACCGGCCATCGCATCGAGATCGCCGTGCCGCAACGCGGAGAAAAACGTTCGCTCGTCGATCTTGCCGGCCAGAACGCCAAGCAGTCCTACATTCAGCGCTTCCGCGTTCTCGAGCCATCGCGCAAGGCAATTCAGGAGGCCTTCGCCGAAGCGCTCATGCTCCCCGAGCTGCCCCGCCGCATCGAGTGCTTCGACATCTCTCACATTCAGGGCGCGGATACAGTAGCCTCCCTGGTGGTCTGGGAAGACGGCAAGATGAACAAGCAGGCCTATCGCAAGTTCAAGATCAAAACCGTGGCCGGCGTTGACGATTTCGCCTCCATGCGCGAGGTGGTTCAGCGCCGCTATCGCCGCCTGCTCGAAGAAAAGCAGCCCATGCCCTCGCTGGTGCTGGTCGATGGCGGCCTCGGCCAGCTTCACGCCGCGGCCGAGGCGTTGGAATCTCTCGATTTCGCCGCGGCAGGCCTCTTTATGCCGCCTCTGGCTTCCATTGCCAAGCGCGAAGAGGTCATCTACCTCTACGGCAACGAGCAGGAGCCAGTGGTCCTTGACCGCCGCTCGCCGGTGCTGCATCTGGTCCAGCTCATCCGCGACGAGAGCCACCGCTTCGCTGTCGGCTACCATCGCCAACGCCGCGCCATGCGCGACCGCGACTCCGAGCTGCTTAACATTCCCGGCGTCGGCCCGCAAACTCGCCAGCGCCTTCTCACGCACTTCGGCAGCCTGCGCGAGGTGCAGCAGGCCACCGCCGAGTCGCTCGCCGCCGTCGTGCCGACCAAAACCGCCGAAATCATCTGGCGGCATTTTCATGAAACCCAGCCGGCAACCTGAACCACGCACTACCACGGGACGGTTCATTCAGAATCCACTATCTGGCTGCCTGATCGGCGAATAGGAGGGAAAACTCACAGCCCCCGGCTTCCATATGCTGGACCCGGCAGTGCAATATGGTTACAGAGGTTAAAGTCTGTTGACTTTCGCTATTCATTCCCCAATAGCGCAATCTTCGGTGCTTCCCCAGCCAAAGTGGCAGCAGCTTGAGAAATGGCGCAAATTGTTGGCGCAATGCGCCCGCAAACCCAGCCGGAGAAGCGTCCATGCCCTGCGCAGCTTCACCTTGCGACTGCAAGTCGGGTTGGAATATTTCCTGAGCAAGCAGGCTGCGGATCCCGCCGCTGCGCGTGCGTTTCAGCATTGGTGCAAAGACGGGAAGAAGCTGCGCAAGGCGCTTGAACCGGTGCGCAATGCAGATGTGTATCTGGCTCGTCTCGATAGCCTCCGCACCACTGGAAATACGTCAGAAGACGAGAAGCATCTGAGCCCCCGCTGCATCCGTGAAATCGACAAACTAGAAGACCGGCTTCAGCGAAAGCGCAAAGCGGGTATCAAGGAGCTGATGGACGCCATCGATGCTCGCGGCAAACGGCTGAACAGATTTAGCAAAGAGCTGGAAGCGGCGTTGGCGCCGCACACGCCCTCAAATGTGCATTCGACTGCCCCAGAGGCTTTGCGGATATTTGCTGAACTGACCAGCGAATTTCCCAATCTCGACGCCGGCAACCTGCATGAATATCGTAAGCGTCTCAAGCAAGCGCGATATCTGGTTGAGATCTCGGCCACGGCAGATCCCCTGGCTAAGCGGTTGGCCGCCGCATTCAGGAGGATTCACTATTCCGCCGGAGAGTGGCACGACTGGCAGGAACTCGCCAGGAAAGCTGGCCGCATTCTTCCCGGCCACGGCGAACAGGACGGTCTGATTCCGGTGCTAAAGGAGCTGGCTGCAAAGGCTCTGCATCGGGCACTCGGTCAATGTCGGAGCACTGAGGCGCGCTTCCTGAAGAACGTTAGCAATGTACGCCCTTTCCCGCTGCGAAAGCCGGTTGCTGCTGACCCTGGTCCCCAGTCTGAAGACACATCTCTCCAGGCGGCCACCCGTTAAACGGAATTCCTGTATTGTTCTCACCGCAGCAAGCCATTTCCGAGCCGCTCGCCGCCGTCGTGTCGCGCAAAACCGTCGAAACATTTGGCGGCATTTTCATGATGCTCCGCCGGAACCTGACCGATGCCCGTGAACAAGACCGCGCACTCACGCTATTTGGTCATCCAAGCCTCATATCCCATGTGTAACGGCTCAATTCGTGGCTCGACCCAGCCTGCTTCCGCAGCCATACGGCGAATCTCCGTGAGATGATAGGAACGACCGATCAACTTTTTAAAGACGAACATCTGGAATCGGCGATCTAGCCACCCCACGTGGAGTCCCTCCACATATTGCTTCACTTCTTCGATAGGAACATCCTGCCGCAAATCGAGAACTAGCGCTATGCCGCCTGGCTTGAGGACACGCCGCATTTCCATGAGCGCTTTCACCGGTTCGGTAAAATTCTTGAATGCTGAGCGACACACTACAAATTGCACGCTCTCATCAGCCACCGGCAAAGCAGAGGCGTTACCCTGTTCAAATTGAGGTTCCACACAAGCCTCCGCGGCGTTGCGTCTGGCAATCTCCACAAACGTCTTGCTGATGTCGATCCCCCGCACCTGCAGCCCAAGCCGGGCCATTTCAATAGAGAGAAATCCAGGCCCTGGTGCAATTTCAAGTACTGTCGCCGCCGGAGGAAGAATCTCGGCAATCCGAGCCGCAAGGTTCCTGTATTCCTCCATCACCTTCCGTGTGGTCCGCTCGTACCAGCGCGCGACACCGCCTTCCATACCCATTCCCTTGTATGCTTTCATTGTTGAAGTCATTTGCATATTCTCCATGTATCTTATTTTATAAGATACATGTAAACTTAACCACATTGGAGATCGTATGTCAACACGTGTTGAGGCAAAATCACGTTACGCCTCGAAAATAACGGACGACTGCCAAACGGCACCCGGGCCGGTTTCAGCAGCCGACCGCATTGTGGTCGAAATTCGCAAGTTGATTGCAGCGGCCATCTTTTTCAACGCACAAGTTGCGGAGAAGATTGGCTTCGGGCTCTCCGATATGCAAATCGTCCATGTGCTGCAGCTTTACGGCCCCTCGACGCCAAGCAGTTTGACAGCGTGGACCGGGCTCAGCACTGGTGGTGTGACTGTGGCGCTCGACCGTCTACAGAAGGCCGGCTACATCCGTCGAGAACCCAATCCTGCCGACCGCCGCAGCCTGCTTATCACACTCATGCCCGTACGGATGCGTAAGCTTACAGCCATGTATGAGAGTGTGGAAAGCGAGACTCGCAAATTGCTTGAAACGATGCCCCAGAGCGATCTCGATGCTGTTCTCCGCTTTTTCGAACTTCTCCATTCAGTTCAAGCCGACAGAAGGCCAGTGGCCCGCTTGTGACCAAAGGAGCTATTGGGCCAATTCTTAGTCTTTTTCTCACGTAGGGTGGGTAATCAATACCTTTGACACTCTTACCTACCGCAAGCTTATCCCCTGTTGCTCAATCAGGCGCTTCATCAAACCTTTACGTGCAAAACTATGCATTTTGAAAGAAAATAGAGTTAGATGAATTTTTCCGACGACAACAAGAGGAACGCTTGACACAAACACAAATTGATATTCCCCGCTGGACCGCCCCGGAGTTTGAGCGGTTGGTCTTTGAATGCAAGCCAAAAGTTGCGGTCTTCGATTGCGATGGAACGCTGTGGGACGGCGACGCCGGTTATGGTTTCTTGGCCTGGACACTGGAGAAGGGCCTGGTTTCGCGCTCTACCAGCGACTGGGTCGATACCCGCTATCGCGACTACCTGGCCGGCAATGTGAGCGAGCTGGATATGTGCGGCGAGATGGTGCAGATTTACGCCGGCCTGCGCGAGCAGGAGCTGCGCGACTCCGCCACCCGCTACGTGCGCAAGTTTGTTCAGCCGCGCGTCTTCGCCGAGATGGAAGCGCTGGTGGCCGCGCTCAAGAAAGCCGGCGTCGAAATTTGGGCTGTCAGCTCCACCAACAAATGGGTGATCGCTGAGGGAGTGCGCAATTTCGGCTTTGCGGAAGAGCGCATCCTGGCCGCCGAGGTGCGTGTCACAGGGGGCCTTATCACCAGCGAGATTCTGGATGTGCCCACCGATGAAGGCAAGTCCGAAGCGCTCAAACGCGTTGGGATACCGCGCCCCGACGCGGCCTTCGGCAACTCCATCCACGACCTGGCCATGCTCGAGATGGCGCGCAATGCCTTTCCGGTCAACCCCTCTGCGGAATTGTTAGAAGCGGCGGCAAAGAATGGCTGGGGATACTTTATGCCTGAGACTGCCGAGAGCAGCAAATAAAAGTTCAACCCGCGGAAAAATCAGTACCTTTCTTCCAGCCGCGCCAGCACCTGCTCCACCAGGCGCTCCAGTTTAGCGCTGATTCCCTCTGCCGGGAGGGCCACATCACGGAGGCGCGCATCCGGAAAGCCCAGACGCTGCTTCAGCGCCAGAATCTCCCGCATCTTGCTTTCGGGAATGAAAGTGAGCGGCTTTCCGATCTGTTGCGCCAGCAGGTAGGTCTTGCAACAGGTTTCAAAGATTTCCACCAGCCATTCGGCATGGGTGGCCGTATCCGCCCAGCATACGATGCCGTGATTGGTAAGCAGGATAGTGTTGTGATCCATGACAAAGGGCAGCACCGTCTCGGCAAAGGCCTTTGTGCCGGGGGTCTCGTAAGGAGCTACCGCTGCCGGACCGATAAATACCTCATACTCGGTGATCAGCCCGCTGGGCGGTGTGGAACCGGTGGCGGCAAATGCCGTCGCATAAGGCGGATGGCAATGCACCACGGCACGGGCCTGCGGGTTGGCCTTGTAAATCTCCAGGTGCAGCAGCAGTTCGCTGGTCCGTGAGCGGTCTCCTGCCAGGATGTTGCCGTCCAAATCTGAGAGGCAGATGTCGGCCGGCTCCAGGTCGCCTTTGCTCAGCATGGTAGGTGTGCAGAGCACGTAGCTCGAGCCCAGACGGACGCTGATGTTGCCGCCGTTGCCGTCTACATATTGCCGCTCCCACAACTTGTGGCCGACACGGATGATCTCCTTGCGGAATGCCTCGGCCTCAGGGGAATTGGCGGCAGCCAGAGGCGTCATTTCCTCGTTCTTCTGGGTCTCGGCCACAGACGCAACGCCGGCCTTTGAAGCGGCCTGTGTTGCTTCCCTGCCCTTCTCCGCGACTGGAACCGTCGTTTGCTGCATCCTTGACCTCACGCCCCTACAGAATTACCGGGCTCCGGCAAGCACCGGCATTTCTTTCAGATTATATAGAACTTTGGCCCAACGTCAGCCCCAGGCCAGCAATACCAACCAGAAGTTGCAATGAAGTTCACAGTTTCACAGGAAATAGGGGGGAGGGGGGTAGGGGGTACACCCTGGCACGGACCGGGCAGATCCCTTCCCAATCGACCTCTTCCGGCACTCGGACACAGTTCGTCATCTGTAGCTGCTAGGACCTCTAATGAACATTGTGCGCCAAGGGAAGTTAATTCTCTGCAAACCGGGCGTAAAATTTCGCCACGGAGAGGAAACCGCCGCTGACTGTCTATTCAGGCACAGCCAGAGTGGAAGTGCCCTAAGCGCGCACCAGCCTGCGCTGCAATGCCTCCAGCGTCTGCCCCTTGGTCTCCGGATAGACAAATAGCACCACCAGGAATTGGATCACCGTCATCACGGCAAAGAAGGTGAACGGAGCGCTAGCGCCGATGTGCGCCACTAGCACCGGGAACTCTAAGGCGATGATGGTGTTCATGATCCAATGGCTGGCATTGCCCACGCCCTGGCCCTTGGAGCGGACGGCGTTGGGAAAGACCTCGCCGATGTAGACCCATATCACCGCGCCCTGCGAGATCGCAAAGAAGGCGATGTAAGTAATCAGCACCCATATCAGCGCCCCGGTGTGGGAGTTGGTGGCAAATATCCACGAAACCGCCGCCAGACAACTGGCCGTACCCACCGCGCCAATGAGCAACAGCGTCTTACGCCCCAGCTTGTCGATGACGCTCATACCCACAATGGTGCAAACAAGATTTGCGAAACCTATAGCGATGGCCTTCAGATAAGCAGATTCCTGGCTCGATCCTGCTTCAGTAAAAAGATTGTTCAGGTAATAGAGAATGGCATTGATCCCCGCCAGTTGATTGAAGGCGCCAATCGAAATCGCCAGAAAGAGCGGATATCTGTACTTCCAGCGGAAGACCGGCTCGTGAGCCGTGGCGTGCTCCTCGGCCAGCGCGGCGCGGATGTCGGCCATCTCGGCCTCAGGCTCGGGCTCGCCCATCAGCTTGAGCACGGCAAGAGCCTCGTCGTTTTGCCCCTGCGAGGCCAACCAGCGCGGGCTGCGCGGAATCCCGAAAAGCAGCGCTAGGAAGCCCAGGGCAGGCAGCGCAGCCACGCCCACCTGCCAGCGCCACTCCGCCGCGCCCAGGTGCAGCGTGCGAATGAAGTAGTTGGAGGTGTAGGCCACCAGGATGCCGAAGACCACGTTGAACTGAAACGCGCCCACCAGCCGTCCGCGCCACCGGGCCGGAGCCAGTTCGGCAATGTAAACCGGTCCCAGCACCGAGGAGGCTCCGATGCCCAGCCCGCCAATAAAACGGAAGAGCATCAGCACCGGCCAATTCCATGCCAGCCCGCTGCCGACAGCCGAGACCACATACAGCACGGCGGTAATGCGCAGCGTCTCGCGCCCGCCGATCTTCTGTCCCACCTGGCCTGCGCCCAACGCTCCCACCACCGTGCCGATCAGCGCGATAGCCACCGTCCAGCCTTTGCCTTGCGGGCTCAGGTTGTAGAGCCGCACCAGCGCGTCGATCGCGCCGGAGATGACCACCGTATCGAAGCCGAAGAGCAAACCGCCCAGTGCGCCGGTCAGGGTTGCCTTCATCAAGTTGAGGTTGGGTCGCATGACGCGGATCTCCTGGATTCCAAACCATCCTACAGACTGGCCCCGCAGACGGCAAACGCAGACGGCAAACAATGAAATGCCGGTTAGACAAAACTAAGCGCAATCAAGCATGAAATGTTAGAATCACACAATTCGGAGATTTCAAGTCAAGGAGGTCGATCAACATGCACGGAATGCACAATACAGTCCTCAGGCGCAGTGCTCTCGCCGTTGCACTATTTTCGATAGTCGCCGCGCTCGGCGCGCAGGCTCAACAATGGCAGGCATACAGCTATCCGGCAGATGGATTCACAGCCTCTTTCCCGGGCGAACCTCAATTTTCAAAGAGAGACGTTCCCACCGAAAAGGGCAGCTTTGAGCTGCGCGCATATCTGGCGCAGGATGGCCAGGCCGCGCTCTTCGTCGGGGTTTGCGATTACGGCTCCGCAATCTCTGACAGGACTCCGGACCAGGTACTCCAGGGAGCCAAGCAAGGAGCCGTTGATAACGTCAACGCCCACCTGCTCAGAGAGAAGGCGATCACGCTCGGCGCCTATCCCGGCGTGGAGTTTGAGGCCGAAAACGATACCATGCACTTTTACGCGCGCATCTACCTTGTGGGCAGCACGCTTTACCAGACGCTGATTGCTTCTCCGCTTGGTACCCCGTACATCGGCGCCACGCGCTTTCTCGACTCATTTCATTTGATCCCGCGCGTCAGCGGCTTTGGCAGCGGCGCAGCAACTCCTTAATCCACTATCTGCTCGCCGCCGGGCCGCTCAGCCTTCCGCGCGTGGCCCGGCCGGCGTTACCGCCAATATCCGGCAGCGATGCTTGCCGGCCGCGCTCCAGGCCAGCGCCATCTCACTCTCCATGCAGGCGCAGTCGCCGGCCTCCAGCACCTCCTGCATCCCGCCTGCATCCAACTGCAGCTTGCCTTCCAGCACGTACACCAGGGCGCTCCCCTCGCGGCAGGAATCCGTGGCGCAGGAAACTCCGCCAGCGGGAAACTCAATCATCCGCGCCACCAGACGGGTTCCCTCCGTCACCGCATTCAGCGGCGTCGTCTTCACCGACTCCACTTCGCGGCTATTTCCATCCAGGTGAGCTTTGCGCGTAATCGACAGCATGTGCTTGGCAGGCTCGGAGAAAAAGTAGCTCATCCCCACCCCGTAAACCCGGCTGATGGTCGCCAGCGTATGCAGCGTGGGCACCATGCGGTCCGTTTCCAGCTTGGAGAGCAGCGCTGTGGATAAGCCTGTCTCCGCCGCCAGGCGCGAGAGCGTGAGCCGTTTCTGGGTGCGCAGCGAGCGCAGCTTCATCCCGATGCAATAGGGTTCAAGAGACCACTGCGCGTAGGAAACTGTTTTGGACATGGTTAACTCCTTCCATTAGTTTGCCAGTTGCATGCCTGTAATTTCTGACAAATGCCTGAAGTTTTCCTGAATGCCATCCTTTTCCTCCCTTTCCTCCCTGCCGGAGTCAATTTCACTTGAGACGCGCATCCTGAACAGAATTTAGTAACGCGTATTCTCCGTGTGTAGTGATAACTCTATGGTTACTTGTGAACCCGACTTCGATTACTTTGCGCATAAAAATAAATACAAAACTCTGGTAGACTCTTACCTATGCAAGTCGAAAGCGGATAATCTGTAGGTCACAGCATTATACTGGGCTCATCGAAACACAAAACTCGTTGGAACTACCGCTCTCTGATTGCCTCCTCTGGGCTTTCCCTCGTAGATTCCCGCGACCATTGTTGGCCGCGGCCTTTTCTTGCCACTATGGACGAGAGATTGGCAACCGTGGATCCCCGGAATAGAGGAGCGCGTTGGACGCAAAGAAAGAACCCTACTCACTTTCACGCAATGAACCGGCTTCGGGTTCCCGGGCGGCAGATCCTGGCCGTCAGGGTCGAGCCTTGGCCTGTTTCTTTGCAAGATTCCGGCTAGAAGCCGATGGCACCTTGTGGCGCGGTGATGCCGTGGTTCACCTGCCTCCCAAGGAGCTGACGGCGCTGCGGCTGTTGATCGAGCATGCCGGACAGGTGGTCTCGCTGGTGCAGTTGAAAAATGCTTTGTGGGGCGATGTGCATGTGACGGCCGACAGCGTTCCCAAATGCATGTCCAGCCTGCGCGCGCGGCTTGAGCCGGATGTATGTATTCAGACTGTCTACAAGCGCGGTTATCGCTTCACGGCCGAGATCAGGCGCGATGGCAAGGCGCCGGCAGGGCCGCTGGTGCGGCTGGCCATCATGCCCTTCGCCACTGGGCACTCTGTTCCGGAACATCTCGGATCGGCCATAGCAGAAGAGACCACCGCCAGCCTATCCCGCGCACGCCGCATTGCCGTTGCGGTGCTGGCCAGGGATTCGGTCTTCACCTTGGCGGAGAGCGGTCTTACTGCTCAGCAGATCGGCCGGGAACTGAAGGCTGACCTCGTTCTGACCGGAACCCTTCAGGCATTCTCTTCGCTTTTCCGGCTGCGGGCGGAAATGATTCGCGTAGAGGACGGCACGCAACTCTGGGTTGAAGATCTGCTTGCGCCGCAGAACAGGACAGGCGTGCTGGAACAGGAGCTGATGCGACGGCTGGCCTGTCGCCTGGGTATTATGGTTTCCGGCGACGCAGCAATCTCGCCAAGTGGGGATGCCGGAATCGATATTTCCGCCGCCGCAGCCAGCGATATCGAGAAGGAAAGCAGCACCCGGCAAGCGGAGGCCTATGAGTTATTCCTGCGCGGGCATTATGAGTGGCAGACGCTTCATCGCCACCGCATGCAGGATGGAATGCAACACCTGTTGCGCGCCATCGAGCTGGATCCAACACTGATCCCCGCCAAGGTTGATCTGGCAAACCTGTGCGTTGCCCAGGCCTTGTTCGGCTTTATGTCTCCAGGCGCTGCAGCTGACCTTGTTCACCGCATGGCAAACTCGATTCCCGATCTTCCCAATCAGGCCATAGCCCTGCTGCCAGCCCTGGGCTGGGTCAACTTCCACTACGATCGCAACCTACCCGCGGCCCTGCTGGCTTTCTCTTTTAGCGCGCATCTTCCCCACGATACCTGGGCCACGCGTGCGCGCTCCATGTTCGCCCTCAGCCGTCATCACTTTACCGAAGCCATTGAGATGCTGCATGAGGCCATTCGTATCGACCCCTATTCACCCTGGTTGCACAGCCGTCTGGCATGGGTGCTCCACCTGGATGGGCAGGCCTCCGAAAGCCTGGATCAGATTCGCAAAACGATAGCTCAGTTTCCTGAGCACGAAGTAACCGGCCTCTTTGGTTCGGTGATTCTTGCTTACAACGGGGAGGTGAAACAGGCGACTGAATTTGCGCAAGGTTTCGCGCAGCGAGCCCTACATTTCGATTCTGCCGCCGCCGGGCAAGCCTATGCTCTGGCCTGTGCAGGCCGTGCGGATGAGGCTCGCGTCATCCTCGAGCGGCTGCAATGGCTGAGCCGGGAGCGCTATGTGGTGCGCGTGTTTTCGCCCGCCGCCTATGTAGCTCTGGGAGAACATGAAGCCGCCCTGGAAGAACTGCGCGCTGCAAACGAGGCCCGCTGCCCGTGGTTCTTCCAGATGCTGGCTAGTCCGTGCCTCAAACCCCTGCACGGCAATCCCGAGTTCGAGCGGTTGCGCGCCATCCTACCCGCCATGGAAGCCGAAGTGGAGCAGAATCTGGAAATGGGCGATTGAAGCGAAGCTAAATCTTAGACTGAACACGCCAAACTGCCTCTCCCCCGTTTCACCAAGTGACTCGCGTCACATCCCCTTTCGTGTATGCTGAATAATCTTGAGTGTCAGGTGATAGGTTCGCCTGCGCCTGGGAGTGCGATTCGTTCTTGCCTCCGGTTTTCAATCGTTTACGGAGGCGAATTGTCGATAACCCCTGGCCAAATCGGAGACTTTTCTTGTATGTACAAGATTTTGGAAGCCCGCAACGTCGGTCTTAATATCAAGCAGTTTGTGATTGAGGCGCCACGCATTGCGCGCAAGCACAAGCCGGGACAGTTCGTCATTCTCCGCATACACGACAAGGGCGAACGCATTCCGCTCACCATCAAGTCATCGGACCCGCAGGCTGGCACGGTTACCATCGTGGTGCAGGCCGTCGGCAAGACCACATCGCTGCTCAACTGCCTGGAAACGGGCGACTCCATTCTCGACATCGTCGGGCCCCTCGGCCATCCCTCGGAGATAGAAAACTACGGAACTGCCGTGATATTAGCCGGCAGCGTGGGCACGGCCATGGCGCTGCCCACCGCTCACGCGCTCAAGCAGGCCGGCAATCACGTGGTCTTCATTGAAGGCGCGCGAAGCTCTGAAATGGTCGTCTTTGAAGATGAGGTTCGTACGTCCAGCAGCGAGACCTATGTCATGACCGATGATGGCAGCTACGGTGAACATGGCCTGGTGACAAAAAAGCTCGACGAGCTGATCGCCGCCGGCCGCAAGATTGACTTTGTTCTCGCCGTGGGCCCGGTGCCCATGATGAGGGCTGTGGCGCGCATCACCGCGCCGCTGGGCATCAAGACCATGGTCAGCCTCAACTCCATCATGGTAGACGGCACGGGAATGTGCGGCGGCTGCCGCGTGCTTTTAGGCGATCAGAGCAAGTTCGCCTGTGTTGACGGGCCGGAGTTCGACGCCTCCAAGGTCAACTTCGAGGTGCTCATGCAGCGCAACACTATGTATCGCGAGAAGGAGTGCGCCGCGCTCAAAGAATTTCAGGAACACAAGGAAGAGCAAGTGGCCGAACTTCGAGAAGAATTGGCCGCGAAGGAGACACACCATGCCTGAGAACAATCCTCTTCCTTTGAAAGAACGCATGAAGATTCCGCGCACTCACATGCCGGAGCTGGATCCCGCCGTGCGCAGCCACAACTTTGAGGAGGTCAACCAGGGCCTGCCCACGCCCGAAGCCCTCACTGAAGCCTCGCGTTGCATTGAGTGCGCCAAGCCGGGCTGCATCGTCGATTGCCCGGTGGGCGTCAAGGTTAAGGAAGTGATTGCCCTGATCTGCGCAGGCGATTTTCTTGCCGCCGCTGCCAAGCTGCGTGAGGATAACTCGCTTCCCGCCATCACCGGCCGCGTCTGTCCGCAGGAGAACCAGTGCGAGGGCGGATGCATCCTGGGCAAGAAGGGCAAGCCCGTGGCCATCGGCAACCTGGAGCGCTTTATCGCCGACTACGAACGCATGAGCGGCAAGCTGGGACTGCCCACAAACGCGCCTCCGACAGGCAAAAGCGTAGCCATCGTGGGCAGCGGTCCGGCAGGTTTGAGCGCCGCCGGTGACCTTATCCAGAAGGGTCATCGCGTGCGTGTCTTTGAGGCTCTGCACGAGTTGGGCGGTGTGCTGGTCTACGGCATTCCGGAGTTTCGCCTGCCCAAATCCATCGTGCGTGGCGAGGTGGACAACCTGCGCCGCATGGGCGTCGAGTTCGAGACCAACGTGGTCGTCGGCAAAAGCGTCACTCTCGACGAGCTGATGACCGTGGAGCACTACGATGCGGTCTTTGTGGCCACCGGCGCGGGACTGCCGGTCTTCCTCGGCGTCCCCGGAGAGCACTTCAACGGCGTCTACTCGGCCAACGAATTTCTTACCCGCGTCAACCTGATGCGCGCCTACCAGATCGAGGAGTACGATGAGCCGGTCTTCGATTGCCGTGATCGCGACGTGATCGTGGTGGGCGGAGGCAACACCGCCATGGACGCGGTACGCACCTCGCGGCGGCTGGGCGCGCGCACGGCGACGCTGGTTTATCGCCGCTCCGAGGCAGAGATGCCGGCCCGCGCCGAGGAGGTCAAGCACGCCCGTGAAGAGGGCGTCGAGTTCCGTATGTTAACCAACCCCATCGAGTTCCTCGGCGACGATAAGGGCTGGCTGATGGGCGCCGTTTGCATGCGCATGGAGCTTAGCGAGCCGGACGAAAGCGGCCGCCGCCGCCCGGTCCCGATCAAGGGCTCGGAGTTTGTTTTACCCGCCCATGTGGCCATCATCGGCGTCGGCACCACTGCCAATCCCCTCATCCAGAGCACTACGCCGGACCTGAAGACCAACAAGCACAACTATATCGTCGCTGATGAGAATTCCATGCGCACCAGCAAGCGCGGCGTCTTTGCCGGCGGCGACATTGTTACGGGAGGCGCCACCGTCATCCTCGCCATGGGCGCGGGACGCAAGGCCGCCGCCTCGATCCACGAGTTTCTAACCACGGGGGAGTGGTAGAAGACTGCTATTAGCACTCGGCGTCGTGTGTGGTATGCGAGACCGGCGCAGTGGCCCTGTAGAATTTCTAGGGGCGGACTTGCGACATCTAACAGCCAGTAAAGTCCACCGGAGGAAGCGTGAAGAACTGGCAAATAATGCTTATCTCTATCTTCATTACGCTGGCTATCGGCGGCGGCTATCTGTTTTCCGTGTGGAAGCAGCGGCAGAATCCCGGAGTCATCGAGCAAAATATCGCCCGGCAGAGGCCGGACTTGGACAAAGTGTCGGTGATCCGCAAGTTATTTCCCTCATACTTTGAGGATACGCTGCAGTTAGAAGGTACAACGGTGTGGATGAAAAACGGGTACATCATGCCTTACTACCCCTACATGAGCGGGCATGTAGTCTTCGCCAAGCGAGTGGGAGTGATTCCCGCGGCACAGAAACTGGAAGTAAAGAAGATCGTCAAGCAGGCCGTTCCTGCCAACGAGGATGACGGCATGAGTCACGGTAGCCGGCAAGCCTTTGCCGTCTTCACGCTGCCGGGCGACGCGACGCTCTATGCCACGCCCATCGGTGCGATTCAAGGCAGCCAGGAAGCTTACTTCTGCGACACGCTTTTTTACTATGACGATCCGCACTCCATCTTCGACCACTGGCCCAAGGATGTGTGGGCGGTCGTCGATGCTCACCAGGTCAAGTCAGGGATGAGTGAGTTGGAGACGCGCATGGCCATCGGGCGGAAGACGCAGACCAGCGGCGGTACGGAGGGTGACCGCACCGTGACCTTCGACCAGGCCGGTAAGCATTGGACAGTAACTTTCGTGAATAACCGGGCCACGACGATCAAGAGCGATTAGCGCATTTTCACTACACGTCTTGCCGTCAGCGTGTCTTATAGCATCTGTTGCTATCTGCGGAAGGCGCTTCCTATTCCCTACTCCCTTCCCTTCTTGCGTATCTCGATATTCAGCCGCTTGATCTTCTGGTTCAGCGTGGAGAGTGGGATGTGGAACTGCTCGGCGGCGTCGGTCTGATTCCAGTTGCAGTGCTCCAGCTTCTCGATGATGATGCGGCGCTCGATGTCTTCCAGAATGTCGAAGAGCGTTGCGTTCGGGTTGTGTTCCAGCAGGGCGTCCTGAAAGCTGCGGCCGGTGATGTGGCCAGGCAGCAGATCGGGGCCGATGACCGGGCCCGAGGAGAGCACCACGCTGCGTTCGATGGAGTTTTCCAGTTCCCGCACGTTTCCCGGCCATGCATAATCGACCAGGGCGCGCAGGGCTTCGGCGGAGAGTTTGCGTGGAGCGAGGTTGTTTTCGTTGGCGTAAAAGTCGAGGAAGTGCTGCGCCAGCAGGGGAATGTCTTCGCGGCGCGAGCGTAGCGGCGGCAGGTCAACGCAGATTACGTTGAGGCGGTAGAAGAGGTCTTCGCGGAAGCGGCCCTCGCGCACTTCCTTGTGCAGGTCGATGTTGGTGGCGGCGATGATGCGCACATCCACCTGGATCTCCTGCACACCGCCCAGATGCATGAAGCGCCGATCCTGCAGCACGCGCAATATCTTGGCCTGGGTGTCCATGCCCATTGTGGCTATCTCGTCCATGAAGAGCGTGCCGCCGTTAGCTACCTCGAAAAGGCCTTTCTTGGAGGCGATGGCCGAGGTGAAAGCGCCTTTAACGTGGCCGAATAGCGTGGACTCCAGCAACTCGCTGGGCATGGCGCCGGTGTTGATGGGAACGAAGGGCTTGTCCCTGCGCGGCGAGTTGGCGTGGATGGCCTTGGCGATCATCTCCTTGCCGGTGCCGCTCTCGCCCTGTATCAGAATTGTGGAGCGGCTGGGCGCTACCTGCGCCACCAGGTCGAAGACCTTCAGCATGACCTCGCTCTTGCCCACAATGTTAGAGAAGTTGTAGCGCTGCTTGAGGGTGCGCTTGAGTTGCAGGTTCTCTTCTTCGGCTTTGTGGCGGGCGACGGCGGAGCGAATGTCGGCCAGCAGTTTTTCGTTGTCCCATGGCTTCTGAATAAAGTTTTCCGCGCCGGCGCGAATGGACTCGACAACATTGTCCACCGAGCCGTATGCAGTAATCATGATGACCGGCAAATCAGGATGGCGCTCCTTGATCTGGGGCAGAAGCTCCAGGCCGCTCTGGCCGGGCAGCGCCAGGTCTAGCAGCACCAGGTCGAAGCTTTCCTGGTCGATAATCCGCAGCCCCTCTTCGCCATCGGCGGCCATTCTCGCGGTGTACCCTTCGAGCTTAAGCAGCGCATCCAGCGACTCGCGGATGGCAATCTCGTCGTCAACGACCAGAATGCGGGTCTGGCTGTCAATTGGGCCGGAGTCTCCGGCGGCAGCAGATGCGGATGGATTCAATAGCGTTTCTACCTCAGGCATGAACACTTGTCCTCAACAGGGGAAACTCAAGGTGGAAGGTTGTGCCGGCGCCAATGGCGCTCTCGACATGTATCTTGCCGGCGTGCTCCTGGATGATGCCATAGGAGACGGAAAGCCCCAGGCCGGTGCCGCGGCGGTCGCCTCCGCGGGGTACGTTCTTGGTGGTGAAAAACGGATCGTAAATGCGCTTCAGGTGCTCGGGAGAGATCCCGGATCCGGAGTCGTTGACCAGCGCGGCAACGTATTTGTCTTGCCGGTTGAACAGCGTAGTCAGGCGCAGGCGGCCGCCTCCCGGCATGGCTTCCTTGGCGTTCAGCAGCAGGTTGAGAAATACCTGCTGCAGCTTGCCGGGGTTGCCGTGGATGGGAGGCAGCTCCTCTGCCAGTTCCAAATTAACAACGATCTGAGCGGTCTTGAACTGGTGATCGAGCAGGGAGAGCGTGTCGCGGATGACCTGGTTCAGGTTGGTGTCGCGAAACTCGGTGGTTGACGTGCGAGAGAAATTCAGCAGGCCGTTGGCGATTTCGGCGGCGCGGAAGCTCTGCTGGGTAATCTTCTCCAGCACCGAGCCCAGGCGGGCGTCGCCCTTCAACTGTTTGGCGAGCATCTGCGCATACGAGGAGATAACGGCCAGCGGCGTGTTGATCTCATGTGCCACTCCGGCGGCCAGCAATCCGATGGAGCTGAGCTTGTCAGCCTGCGCCAGTTGCGTTTCCAGCGAGACACGCTCGGTGATGTCGTCCACCAGAATGATGCGGCCCACCGAAACAAAATCCCGCGACAACAGCGGCGCAATCGCGATGTTGGCGGTGCGCTGCTCACCTGCGCGCGTGGTCAGCGGGAACTTGTAGAGATGATGGACACCCTGCTCGTTGCGGAAGCCTTCCAGCACCTCGATGAACTCTGCCGGGAAGACAGCGCTCAACTTCTGGCCGATGGCCTCGGCGCGGCTCAGGGCATACATGGCTTCCATCTGTGCGTTCCAGCTCTCGATGTGGTCATCCAGGTCCAGAGCCAGGATGCCGACGTTGATCGACTCGACAATGTTCTCGTTGAATTCCTTGAGCCGCTCGAATTCGCCGATCTTTTCTTCCAGCCGCGCATAGAGGCTGGCGTTCTGCAAAGCGATGCCGATATAGGAGGCCAGCGATTCCAGCAGCTCCACATCCTCGCTGGAGAGAAAGTCGCCGCCGATGGTGCGGCCCAGGCCGATCACTGCGATGGTGCGCGTGGTATCGGGTCCACCTGAACTGGCTTCGCTGGCCTTCGACTGGCCCTGGGCGACGCGACAGGGAAGATAATAGTTCAGGTCCAACAGGGCCGCGGTGCGTTGCTGCCCGGCGGGCAGATGCACGGCCTGCTGCGCGTTCTCCAAAAAGATGTGCGAGTGGTCCGTTGCCTGGTCAAAGTTCAGGAAGCCTAGCTCCATGCCGATCTGCGCGTTGAGCGCCTCGGCGGGCAGCCCGTGGGAGGCGGCCAGATAAAGGCGGCCTGGTTCCTCTGAGCTCTGGGCCAGGAATACAGCCACGCGCGCCACCAGCAAGGTGCTCGGCAGCCGCTCGACGATCGACTCCAGTAGGGCATGGAGATCGGTCTCCGAACTAAGGCCGCGGCCAAACTCCACCAGTGCCTTGCGGTAGTCGTAGCGATGGCGGTCCAGGACTCGGTCAACCCAGCTCTGGATCCTGCGTTTGAGAGGTTCAAAGAAGGCCAGCGCCAGCACTATGGCGATGCCTTCGCCCCAGTCCCTGACCGATACGGGCAACTGATTGTGGGCCAGCCCGGCGGCCGCCGCAATCGCGCCGAAGTAGGCTCCCAGAATCAGGCCCGTAGCCAGCGTGTACGTCACGCCCCGCTTGAAGATCAGGTCGGTGTCCATCAGCCGGTAGCGGATGATGGCCCAACTGAAGGTAAGAGGCAAAAACACGATGGAGAGGCCCGCCAGGTTAGTGAGCCACGTGTATGGCTGCCAGTCACAGAGGAATGGAATGGCATAAAACAGCGTAAAGGGAACCACTGCCAGCAGCGCGCCGCGGGTGAGCCACTTCAATTGCTGGCGCAGCAGCGGCGTGTTGGCGCGGCTGGAACTGCGCAGAAAAAGCACCGCCGCTGCCACATAGAAGAACGCATCGTAGGCCGTTCCCACCTGGTCCAGACGGTGCTTGAGCAACGCCGAAGCTTGCCAGAAGTTAATCGCATAGAGCCACAGGCCAAGCAATACTGCGCCGGGCAAATAGATCAACGGTAAAAGCCAGCGGCGGCTGAGCTTCTTCAGCCGCTCTTCTGGAAAACTGAGCGCAAAGTGCAGAAACAAAGCCGGCTGCAGGGATTCAGCCAGCACATTCGACCAGAACACGATCCAGTCCAACGTGTCGAACGTGGAGGTGTACTTAAGCGCATAGAGCGCGAACGACACCAAGCAGAAGAGGTAGAAGTGGGTGGCGCGCGGCGCCGTCCAGCGGCGAAACAGCACGTAGATGCCGATAGCCAGGTAGATGAGCCCAATCAGGCGCTGTCCCATCGCCAGGCTTCTGTCCAGCGGCTCCGGAATCACCTCGACGACCAACTCTGCCGGCCTGCCCGGCGAGATGCCTTCGCGGCTGATGCGATAGTAAATCTTGAAATAGCTGCCGCTGCGGTAGAGGGCGCGCTCCAGGTCCGCTGATCTTGTAACAGGGGTGAATTTGATGTCGGCAGCCAGGGGTAGCGTCTCGCTGCTGGTGCGTTCGCCGGTCTCCGCAGGCAGAACCTTGACGCCCGCCAGTGGCTCCTCCGGCCGGATTCCCGTGTGCAGCCCCGGCCCCACAGTCCCGACAGGCAGGATATTCACTCCCGTCAGCTTGTCTCCCGCCCGGATGCCGGCGCGCAACCCGGGACTGTCGGGCAGTACTCTGTCGGCCACCAGGCCTTGGCCATCCGCTGCCTCGCGCCACCACACTCCGTCGTCGGGTGGTTGGGAGTGGCGCTCCTGGAGAAAATTCAACACCGCCAGCAACACCAGCCCGGCCGTGCCCAGGGCCAGCATTGTCGCCTGCAAGCGATTGAAGAGACTCGTCTCCATCAGGGGAGTACCTTACTTCCTTATGCTTTGTTGCACGCCAGTTGCCATGGGTGAAAAAAAATGAAAGACCATAAAAAGAAGGACAAGCGATTGAGAATACACGAGATAGGGACGTTTAGCCCGGGAAAATGTCAACCATAAGCCAAAGTATCCTACCACAGAATACAATAAATAGCAGAGTGCCTATGGAGAAAAGAATTGGCCTATTGAAACCTGTAACATCACAGGATTCATGCAGATTGCTCTACTCAAACCAGTCGGCTCTCCGCACCCGTAACCGCGTTCCCTCCCTGATCGCACTTTCTGTAATTTGACTTGGTAGATGTGCTCGCATAGCCAGCTTCCCGGCAACTCAAAAGTGTGGAGCGAAATACTCCCAATCCAGGTTACGAAATCCAGGTTACGAATTTGGATGTGGCAAATGGTTCGGCAGGATTCGCCCCTTGATTTTTTCATTGATGAGAAATGCCGCTGACGCTGTAAACTTGCAGCCGGTGCGGGCGTCTACCTGAGTGATGGCAGCCGCGACGGTACTGGAACGGATGACCATGGCTACGGCTGAAGAAATCGCCGCGGAGGAGTTTGCGTCTGTCGTCGCCAGGCACCGTCCGCAGATCTTCAGGTTTCTGCTTGCCTCCACGCGCGACGTGGATCTGGCCGAGACGCTAACCCAGGACTGTTTCCTGAAGGCGCATCGGAACTGGTCCAGTTTTCGCGGCGAGTCCAGTGCCTTGACCTGGCTGATGCGCATTGCCATCAACCTGCAGAAGGACCACTGGCGCAACCGCCGGATGCAGTTCTGGAGGCACACGCAGAATAACGCGGTGGCATTGGACGAGGCCAGCGAGTGGTTGCCGAGTGGCGAACGGTCTGTGGAGCAGCAGTTGCTGGCCAAGGAGCGGGTTAAGCAGGTAAGCAAGGCGGTTCAGGGACTCAGCGAGCGACAGAGGACGGTTTTTCTGCTCCGCTATGTGGAAGAGGCTGAGTTAAGCGAGATTGCACGGGCTACTGGCCTCAGTGAGGGCACGGTGAAGGCTCACCTTTCGCGCGCAGTGGCAAGGGTGCGAGCGGAATTGGGAGGTAAACGGTGAAATTCAAGGACAGATTCGCGGGTAATATGCTGAATCCGGAGCAGGATTCAGAGCTGAATGACGCCCTCACGGACTTCCGCCTGAGCGTTCATGCCTGGAGCGATGCTGCCTTCAGCCGTTCTCGGACTGTGGTCGCTGCACTTCCGCCTCGGCGAATATGGCGGCTGGCGGTTGGCTGCGCGCTGGGATGCGTCCTGGTTACCGGAGGCGCTTCCGTGGGGCTCTGGCAGCACCACCAGCGTGAGATCGAATTGAGAATAACCCAGGCTCGCATCGCCGAACATCAGCGGCTGGCTGCCCAGCAGCAGGCACAGCAACTGGAGGATGAGGATTTACTGGCCAAAGTGGACAGCGATGTATCAAGGGAAGTTCCCATCGCCATGGAGCCTCTGGCTCAACTAATGGTCGATGACGAAACCCCCTAGTTACAAATAGGGAATCAGAAATAGAAACTCAGAAGATGCATTGGAAGAATCAAAATGGAGAGGAAAATAAGATGAAATCGTTGGTAACGATGCGGTTGGGAGTGGCAATTGCGATTGGTTTGCTGGCAGGTACGGCGCTGGCTCAGGGGCCCGGAGGTGGGATGGGAATGGGCCAGGGATTCGGAGGGCATCGCCCTCCCATGGAAAATGCCTTCGGATTTCAGGGCGCACAGGGACGCTGGTGGAACAATCCCAGGGTCGTGGAACGCCTGAAGCTGACCGATGTGCAGCGCAAGCAGTTCGACGACATTTATTTGCAGCACCGGGAGAAGCTGATCGACTTGCGTGCCAACCTGCAGAAGGCAGAGCTGGCTCTGGAGCCGCTGGTGAGCGACTCGCAGCCCAACGAGGCTAATATTCTGGCCCAGATTGACAAGGTTGCACAGGCGCGTGCCGAGCTCGAAAAAGCGAACGCGGCCTATCTGCTGGCCATCCGCAGCAAGCTGACAGCCGAGCAGTGGGCACAGGTGCAGGCCGAGCGCGCCAACCGTGGACGAGATAGCGGCGCCGGGCAACACCGCGGCCATGGACAAGGTGGCTGGCGGCAGGGCGGCGGCCAGTACAACCGCCAGACGACTCCTCCGCAGACGCCTCCCCCCGGCGCGGGAACGGCTGCACCCCCGGCGCCTCAATCCGAATTTGAATAATAGAAGGGATTATTGCACCTGGTTTCAGGCAGAGAGCAAATGCGGTTGTAATTAATACCGATGGCGGCAGGAGGCCTTCCTCTTGCCGCCGTTTTTTCGTCTGCTGCGGGATATCAGCAAAATTCGGCCGCGGCAAGGCCCTTTATCGTGTTGTATCGTCCGTTCCCTGTCTCAAACCGGGACAGACCTGTGGAGCACACTACTACAGCGCCTGAATCGCTTTGGGACACGCTTTGAACTGAAGCGGGACAGCATGAATCGGCTCGCGACAACATGGGGCAAAAGCAATTCTTAAATTTATGACTAAAGTTATTTCCACTCGGACCGATGAAGGGGGCAGATGCAGGAACGCCCCTCCGGAATCTTCGGAGGGTCTGGCGGAACGAAAGATGCGTTGCCGGGCATGGCGCGATTTAATGCATCTAAAAGGAGCTACCTTCCATGGCCCTCGGTGTTTTGAACAATCTTTCAGCGATTTACGCGGAAAACAACCTGAATAACACCAACAACAGCTTGCAGAAGGTGCTGCAACAGTTGTCTTCGGGTTCGAGGATCAACTCCGGCGCCGATGACGCGGCGGGTCTTTCGCTAGTGAATGGCCTGGGGGCCAACTCGGCTGCCCTGACCCAGTCGGAAACCAACGCCACGGAGGGAGTGGGGCTGCTCCAGGTTGCCGATGGCGCCCTCTCGCAGGTGACCAGTCTGCTCAATCGCGCCATTACGCTGGCTACTGAAGCCTCCAACGGCACCCTCAACTCCACTCAGGAGAGCGCCGCCAATCAGGAGTACCAGTCGATTATGGCCGAGATTAACAACATCGGGCAGACTACCACGTACAACCAGGAGCAGGTATTCAATGGTACCCAGGTCGCCATTTATACCGGCGACTCCTCGACGGCGGGCTCTTCGTTGGACAACTTGAATATCCACCCGCTTTCCGAGTCCAGCGTGGGCGACACGGGCGGCGTGATGTCTTACAGCAACGGCCAGAGCAACACGTTCATCGATCTGTCGAATGGCGGCACGAATGCGACAGCGGGCGATGCCTTGCACAATGCCACCTCCACGTTGACCGTTCACTACATGGCGACGGGGCCGAACGGGGCTGTTTCTCAGCAAACCGCAACCATTTCCGCTGGCGGCGTCACTGGCTTCGCCGACACAGCCCAGGGAATGATCAACGCCATCAACGCTGCGAACCTGGGCGTTACCGCAAGCTTCTCCACGGCGGCACAGGCCGGAACCCAAGCTGTCACCGCGGGCCATGCCACCGACACCGGCATTCTGATCACCGGGTCGGGTGCGGGTGTAGGGAGCGGTACCACTCCTGGCGCTGTCGGTGTCCTGGCATTAAACATCGGCGAGGTAACGGTGGGTGATACTCTCAACGGCACCCTCACCATCACGGACAGTTCCGGCCACATCCACACACAAGCCCTCGGCGGGGCCGGATGGGACACCCTGGCCAACATAGCGGGTTCGATCAACACTCAAGGCTGGGGTATCACGGCCTTATACAGCGCTGCGGGGACCGGGAGTGATACGTTTACGTCGGCAAGCTCCAAAGCGGGCATCATCGCCGCCAATCTCACCGACGTTACCGCCACCGCCACCGACACTCCAACCTACAATGCAGCGGCTGCATTCTACACCGTCGGAGTGTCAACGCCCGTCATCGGAGCTAATGGAATTGCGGATCTCGCAACCGCGCAGGCAGCTTCCTCGACCTTCACTGCGGACACAACCGGCACGGGCGGAACCGCCACGATGGGCTACTCTGACACTTCCGGCCAATCGTTGAGCGGCACCGACCTGTTGAACCAAGCCGATGCCCAGGCCGCCCTGAACGATCTCAATGTGGCCATCACCGACGTGGCCGCGATGGACGGGTACATCGGCGCCCAGATCAATACCCTCAACTCCATCAGCCAGGTGATGAGCACCCAGCAGGAGAACGTGCTCTCGGCGCAGAACGCCATCCAGGCCACCGATTATGCCTCCGCGACCTCCAACATGTCCAAGTATGAGATCCTCAGCCAGACCGGCATTGCCGCACTGGCCCAGGCCAACAGCGTCGAGCAGGAAGTGACCAAGCTCTTGCAGTAATAACGGGTTTTGCACGAAGCGTACCACTGCAGTAACTTCAAGACAACCCAGGGACGGGCGGCGGCAGGGGCATCACCCTTGCCGCCCATTTTTTTATGCAGGGAAGATTCACTACTCTCTGACTCCTGACCCCTGTAATGCGCTATTCTGTCGAAGAGAGCGGCGCCGCACTTTATCCGCAGGCCGGCAAAACAATGGCGTTAGAAGCAATCGAAACAACCGCCAAGAACCTGATCCTGACCGTGCAGGAGTATTCCCTGTTTGCCTTGCGCGCTTTCACCAACCTCTTTCGGCCGCCTATTTACTGGCCTGAATTCCTCATTCAGGCCGACATCATCGGTTTTGGCTCCTTGTCCATTGTGATCCTAACCGGGCTCTCCACGGGTGGCGTGCTGGCGCTGCAATCGGCGGCCACGTTGTCGGCCTTTGGCGCCACTGCCGTTACCGGACGCTTCGTCAGCCTGACCATGATCCGCGAACTGGGCCCGATACTCACCGGAGTCATGGTCAGCGGCCGCAATGCCAGCTCCATGGCCAGCGAACTCGGTTCCATGGTGGTCACAGAGCAGATCGACGCCATGCGCGCTCTGGGCGTCGACCCTATGCGCAAGCTGGTCACTCCCCGCATCGCTGCCACTATCTTCACGCTCTTCTTCCTCACCATCGTCTCCGACGCCTGCGGCATCGCCGGCGGCGGTCTGGTCACCGTCTTCATGAACCATCAGAACGGAACTCAGTACCTTGATATGGCATGGCAGCATCTCAGCTATCCCGACATCGTCCAGGGACTGGTCAAGCCGCTCTTTTTTGGCTACATCCTCAGCTCCATCGGCTGCTTCTATGGCATGAGAACCTCGGGCGGCACTCAGGGCGTGGGCCGCTCCACCATTCAGGCGGTCGTCTGGTCATCCGTGTTCATCATCTTCGTAGACTTCCTTCTCACCCAGGTGCTGCTCACCATCATGCCACCCCTATGAGCGACCCTACCCAGTCTGCCCATCCCGGCACCCATCCGTTCGGTCAACAAACGGCGATGGATGCCAGCCCAGTAGTGGTCTTTCGTAACGTCTCCATCGCCTTCGACGGCCCGCCTGTGCTGGAGGACGTCAGCTTCTCAGTTGCGCCCGGTGAGACCCGCATCCTGCTCGGCCCGGCAGGCGTGGGCAAGAGCGTTCTGCTCAAGCTCGCCAACGGCCTTCTGCGCCCCGATGAGGGCAGCATCCTGCTCTTCGGCCAGGAGATATCTCATATGCCCGAGCAGCAGCTCTTTCCCCTGCGCATCCGCACCGGCATGGTTTTCCAGGAGGGCGCGCTCTTCGATTCACTCTCCGTCCGCGACAACGTCGCCTACCAGTTGATTCAGGAGAAGGTTCCCGACGGCGAAATCGACCTCCGCGTCCGCGATGCCTTGCGCTTTGTCGAGTTGGAGGAGACCTTCGACCTCTTCCCGCCCAGCCTCTCCGGCGGTATGCGCCGCCGCGTGGCCATCGCTCGCGCCTTCATCCGCCGGCCTGAGCTCTTGCTCTACGACTCGCCCACCGGCGGCCTTGACCCCCTCACCTCCACCACCATCATCGAGCTGATCGTCAAGGAGCGCGATGTCTCCCACACTCCTTCGATTATGGTTACCCACCGCATCCAGGATGCCTTCCTGCTGTGCAACAACCGCTTCGACCTCGAGCAGGGCTGCATGGTCCCCTTCCCCAAGGGCGTAACCGACCCCTCCACAACCTTCCTCATGCTCGAAGAAGGCCGCCTCGTCTTCGACGGCTCCTTCCACGAGCTGGTCAGCAGCCAAAACCCCTTCGTCCGAGAGTTCCTGGAGTAATTCAGGGAATAGAAAAATGTTCTGTTCCCCATTCATTTCTCGATTATTTGTGTAAAGGATGAGAAATTACAATTCTCATTTCAACATGGTTCGAATCATCGAATCCAGACCAGGCACTCACAGGATTAAGCCTGCTTGAGCAATTCCATCATCTCTCGCGCCGAGACTACTCTGGCTCGCCCACACGCTTCAGTCGGAAAGTGGCGCTTGTTACCGGTAACGATGAATTCCGCATGGGCCTCAAGCGCGCATGCAATGAAATCATCATCCCCAGAATCGGGAGAAACTCCGGGTGCCGGTGTTGGCTCGAACAGTAATCCCTTCGTTTTGAGCAGCTCTATTAGCCCATCAATTTCATCCCGCCCAAATCCAAACTTTGGCCGCGCCAAAACCGCGGCATATTCCGTGAGAATGCTTGGCGAGATACAAGGAATGATCCTGTCTTTCTGGACTACATCCAACGCCTGTGCTTCATTGCCAAAGGGAGAGATAAGAGCAGATACAAGTACGTTCGTATCCAGGACTACGCGGATCATTTTACTGCGGCCCTTGCAGCGGCCCGCTTTTCGTTCCGGTAGGTACTAACCTCGGCGTCTATATCATCCATAGTCAGCTTGTCCAGACCACGCCGCTTCGCGCCAGCCCAGGCCTCTCGCAGCCATTCCGGCGCAGACTGTACGCTGGCCAGATAATCCTGAACGCTGAGAATCACAACCACCGGCTCCCCGCGGCGATCCACAATGAATCGCTCATTGTTTGCGACCGCCCGGTCAATAACTTGCCCAAACTGCGTGCGCGCTACATGAGCATCAATTCTATGACTCATCTGCCCTCCATCAATGCATCAATCAATACATTGATTGTACACCTATCTCTCACTTTATCCATCACATTCATGCCTATAGCGGTTCCGGGTTGTTCACCTCCCCTCCCCGTTTGCTAAAATCATCTGTTTTGAGTCATTTCCAAAGAATGGCAGGTTCATCATGGGCTTCAAATTCCAGGGCTTCGATCTTCTTCATCTCGACACCAGCTTCAGCCAGGACGAACTGCTCGTCCGCAAGACCGCGCGCGACTTTGTCGAAGATAACCTCATCCCCATCATCGAGGAGTGCTTCCGCACCGAGCGTTTTCCACGCGAGCTGGTCCCCCTCATGGGCGAGCTGGGCTTTTACGGCGCCAACCTCGAAGGCTACGGCTGCGCCGGCATGTCCAACGTCGAGTACGGCCTGGTGATGCAGGAGCTGGAGCGCGGCGACTCCGGCATCCGCAGCTTTGTCAGCGTGCAGTCCGGCCTGGTTATGTACCCCATCTACGCTTTCGGCTCCGAGGAGCAGAAGAACACCTGGCTCCCCGCCCTCGCCACCGGCGAAAAGCTCGGCTGCTTCGGCCTCACCGAGCCCGGCGCCGGTTCCAATCCCGGAGCCATGACCACCACCGCCCGCAAAGTCGGCAACGAGTACATCCTCAACGGCGAAAAGCTGTGGATCACCTCTGGAACCATCTCTGACGTGGCCATAATCTTCGCAAAAAATGAGGACGAAGGCGGCAAAATCCGCGGCTTTCTGGTAGAGACCAAGCGCCCCGGCTTTACCGCCTACGATGTCCACGGCAAGTGGAGCCTGCGCGCCTCCCATACCAGCGGCCTCTCGCTGCAGGACGTGCATGTGCCCCTCACCGCCCTCATGCCCGGAGCGGCCGGCACCAAGAGCGCCTTCATGTGCCTCAACCAGGCTCGCTACGGCATCAGTTGGGGAGCAATCGGCGCGGCCATGGACTGCTACTCGACCGCCCTGCAGTACGCCAAATTCCGCAAGCAGTTTCGCAACCAGCCCATCGCCAGCCACCAGATTGTCCAGGAAAAGCTGGTCTGGATGGCTAATGAAATCTGCAAGGCGCAGATGCTTGCGCTGCACGTCGGCCGCCTTAAGGACGCAGGCAAGGCGGAACGTCAGCACATCTCCCTGGCCAAGCGCAACAACGTGTGGATGGCTCTGGAATGTGCCCGTATCGCCCGCGACATCCTGGGCGCCAACGGCATCACCGAAGACTACCCCATCATGCGCCACATGATGAACCTGGAATCGGTCATCACCTACGAGGGCACCCACGACATTCACACCCTGATCGTGGGCCAGCACCTCACCGGGATTCCCGCCTACTAATACCGTGACTGCGTGATTAAGTAATTGCATGAATGATGTGTCGGCCTAATGTAGCGCTGGCCTCCTGCCGGCTGTAGCGCGGACATCCACGCCCGCGCTTGTCCATGGCTATTTACCAATTCATGCGATCAACATACTAGGCTGACTTGAATGCGAATGAGTGCCCCACCCTCGTCGTGTCAGCGATGACTTTCACTGAATTGACGTACGCTGCTCACGCATGGGAGCAGGTAGAATTCAACCAATACTACGGTGTCTCGACGACTGGTTGCCAGAGTTCGAGGCGGTTGCCCTCGGGGTCGGTAATCCAGGCGAAGTGGCCGTAGGGGGCGGATTCCTGGTGGGGGTCGATGGGGATGTTGGCGGCGCGGAGCTGGGTGAGGAGGGCTTCGAGGTCATCGACGCGGTAGTTGATCATGGCGCGCTGGGCGGGGGCGCCGAAGTGGTTTGTTGTGTCGGGGAAGAGCATCCAGGTGGTTTGGCCGGTACCGGCGGGGACTTCGTCGGACCAGAGGAAGTTGGCGCCTCCGTATTCGGTGAACTGGATGCCGAGGTGCTGGGCGTACCAGCCGGCGAGGGCTTTAGGGTCGCGGGCTTTGAGGAAGACGCCGCCGATCCCGGTGACTCGTGCCATGAGGATCTCCTTGGGAGTGTGTGAGTGGGGGAAGAGAATCAGATCTCTTCGTTGTGCTATGAAATTACAAAAGTAGGTGCGACGTGTCAAGGGCAGAGTGATAGTAAGCGGCGATTCGGCACGAAGTCCGACAGGACACAGTGACTCTGGTTCCGCTTCAGGGTGGGAAACGAGCTCTATTTCTTTGTGCTGATCAGCCGCAGACGCGCCGTCATCACTCTTCCCACATACTCGCTGAAGCTTCCATACTGCGGCGAGTCCACCACGTTGTTCACTACCAATGGGTTGTTGCTGTTGGTCATGTTCTCGATAACTCCGCGCAACCCGAAGTAATAGTAGTGAAAGTGAAAACGCCATTCCAGCCCCGGACTGAGGGCCACGTAATTCGGAAACCGTTGCGATCCCGCCGCGCCCACCACCTGCGCATTGTCGTTTACCGGCGTATATGGGAAGCCCGTATGCCAGTCAACGGTGTAAACAAAGTTCCAGCGTTTTTTCAGTTGCGGCAGCGGAACCGGCAGCCATCCCCACGAGAGCACGCGGTCCGGCGTCTCCCACCCCAGCGGGCCGCTCTGCTGAGCACCGAGCATCGACAGCGTGGGCACATAATCGATGGCCGCATTTGTCTGCGCGGAGGAATGGGTGTAAGCGGCAAAAAGCGTGTACCCGCCCGCAAAGCTGCGCCGCGCCTCAATCTCGGCAGTATAGTCGGTATCCCGCCTGCCATTCGTCAGCACATAGTTTCCGTAAAGCGCCGACAGCGTGTTTTGATTCAAATAAGTGAACTCATCCGTCACGCGCTTGTGCAGGTAATTCGCTTGCAGATATATCGAACCCGGCAGCCGCTGTTCCACTCCCGCGCTCCAGTTCACTGCCCGGGCCTCATGCAGCGCTCCGTAGTTTGCTGAAAAGGTTGTCACCACTGCCGGGCCCGTCGGCGTCACGCCATCGGTTTCGTAGTACGTGTCGTCGCGGATGCCGGTCAGCGCTCGCGTCAGGTACTCCAGTTGCGTGTGTTCGTAATATAGCCCGATGCCCGCGGAGATTTTTGTCCAACCATGGGCGGCAGTAGGCGAGTAGACCGCGGCCAGGCGCGGTGAAAAGAGCGGGCTGCGGATAATTTCATCCCAGTCGAAGCGCAGTCCCGGTTCGATAAGCAAGCCGCTACGCGGCTTCCAGCGGTCCTGCACATACACGCCGGCCTCCACGTTATCGCGGGTAAACGGCGCGGTTGAGGGAAAAGTGCTGCGCCGCAGCAGCGTTCCATCCTCGCGCAGATACTCCACCGCCGCGCGCGTGACGCTCTCGCCAAAGCTGATGTGGTCCACGTCGATGCCGGCCTTCAGATCGTGCTCTCCGCCCCAATGCCGCTGCGGCAGATACAGCACCGCATTCCCCTCCACGCGCTGCGAGTGCCCCTTCTCATTCTCAAAGTAACTTCCCTCAGACATCTCCGGCGTAATCTCAAAGGAAGTGTTTCCATGCGGCTCGTAGCCATCGCTGATGCGCACTACGTCCAGTCCCACATCCAGCAACGCGCCTTTGCGAAAGCTCTGCTGATCGCGCAAGTACGGCATCCAGGCAATCGTGTTGCGGTCGGTAGTGCTTGCCTGCGAAACCAGCGGCGAAATGCCGTCATACGGTGAGTGGTACACGTTGTAGAGCAGCCCTCCCGACACAATGTTGGCCTGCGTGGCATTCGCCTGGAACTTGATCAGGTTGCTTCCCCGGATCAAATGATCGCTGTCGGCCCCTGAGGGAAGTTCTTTGATGTAGACATTGTCGTATTCCGTCTCCACCCCATCGAAAAACCACGCCCGGTTGCGCTTGAGCGGCCCTGAAAATGTGACCCTCGGAACAAACTTGTCAAAGCGAATTCCATTCGCGCTTCTGTACGAGGGAATGAAGTTTGTGGCATTAAAGCGGAAGGTATTGTCGCCCATCCCGGTGTAGAACGCCACTACGCCGCCGGTGCTTCTGCCGAACTCCACCGGGTAGCGCGTCGCCTCCTTGTCAATGGAGCGGACCGCGTCGGCGCTCACCCGCAGGGCAAGAATCCCGCTCATTGGTGAGCGGATGTCGAATCCGTCCAGCAGATCCAGCGTCGCCCACGTCTCTGACCCATCCACATGCACCTGCCCCGTTGCATCCTGAACCACTCCGGGATAGAACGGCAGCAGGTTGCGAATGTCGCGCGATGTCGGATAGGGCACATTGATGATCTCCGGCAGTTCCATGGTAAGTTCGTCGGAGGTCTGTTCAGTATCGATACCCGGAACCGAGGCTGTTACGCTCACCTGCTCCTGCACCATCTGCTCGTGGTTCAGCACAACTCGGATCTCGCGGATCAGCACATCGGCCTGGGGCACGACCGTCTCATAAAATCCTGGCTTGGCGATGCGCAGCAGGTAGGGCTGGCTTCCCTTGAGCAGATATGTCCCATGCCCGGCGTAGTCGGTCGCGAGGCGGATTTCGCTCTCTCCCGGCTCCTGAAGAACGACCTGTGCGTCCGGCACTACTACGCCAACTTCGTCCACAACCGTAAGCACCGTTGGAGCATTCACCGCCGCCGTCTGTGCCCCGGCAAAGACAATGCCGCCAATGAAAAATAGCCCGTAAATGACTCCGCTCGTACGCCTGATAGTTCGCATGGATTCACCATCTAACCGGCCTCCCCATTTTAGAGCGATTTTCCAGTTTTGTGAGTCGTTTTTTGGCGTTGCCCACAGTCCCCATCGACAACCCCGCCCGGATGCGGCATAGTCGTATCCATGTCCACTTTTCATATGCCTCGCTACTTCGCTCTGCTCATCTGCGCTGCGGCCTTGATTTTTGTCAATGCCGCCGCCCAGCAGCCCACTGCCGCACCCGTCGTGCTTCACGCCGCGCGCCTGCTCCAGGTCGATACCGGAACCCTCCTCCAGCCTGGCGAGATTCTCGTCGAGGGCGAGCGTATCGTTGCCGTGGGCGTCTCTGTCGAGCATCCGCAGGGAGCCCGCGTCATCGACCTGGGCGACTCGACCCTGCTCCCCGGCCTCATCGACGCTCATGTGCATCTCTTTCTGCATCCCGGCGCCGAAGACCTGCAAACCGTCGAGGAGTCGGTTCCCTGGCGCACCCTGCTCGCCGCCCAGGCCGCCAAGGCCGATCTCATGGCCGGGTTCACCGCCGAGCGCGACATGGGCACTGAGGGCGCCGGCTCGGCTGACACCGCGATCCGCGACGCCATCAACACCGGCATCATCCCTGGCCCTCGCCTGCGCATCAGCGGCAACGCAATCGATATTTTAGGCGGCCATGAGGACGCCATCCACTACAACCCTGCCCAGCACGTGCTATCCAACGCCGACTACGCCAACTCCAGCGACCAGTTAGTCGAGGTCATCCGCCAGCAGCACAAAGAGGGCTCTGACTTCGTCAAAATCTATGAAACGGGGCACGACACGCTGGTGGACGTCAACCTGCGCACGCCCTGGCAGTACACCGAGGCGCAACTGGCCGCCGCTGTCGAAGAGGCGCGCCGTCTGGGCACGACCATCGGCGTCCACGCCCAGGGCGAGCCGGGAACGCTCTACGCCGCCCAGGCCGGCGTGGCCTCCATCGACCACGCCACCCAGCTCAGCGACGAAACCATGCGCCTCATGCGCGAAAAACACATCCCCGCCGTCCCCACCTTCGCTATCTTCGACTACTTCGCCCAGCACGCACCCTCGGCAGCCGTCGCCGCCCGTGAAAAAGCTCTGCTTGAAGTGAAGATTCGCGAGTTCCATCGGCAAATCGCCGCCGGAATTCCCTTCGCTGTCGGCTCCGACGTGGGCCCCTTCCCTCACGGCACCCAGGCTGTCGAGATGGAGCTGATGGTCCGCTACGGCATGAAGCCTTTAGCCGTTCTGCAGGCTGACATGATCAACGGAGCCAAGCTCCTCGGCTGGGAGGGCCAGATCGGCCAGCTCAAACCCGGCTACTTCGCCGACATCGTCGCCGTCCCCGGCAATCCCCTCGACGACATTACCGCGGTCGAGCGCGTCAGTTTTGTGATGAAGGGCGGCGTAGTGGTGCGGCCGTAGCTTTGTTTCTGAATTTAGGTTATCGAAAACCCGTTGTAGTTTATAGACTCACCGTGGCGGCGCCGCCGCCTTCTTTGCCGCTTTTGCCTTCTTGGCCTCTTGCTTTTCTGCCTTCTGCGCTTTTACCTGTTCCAAAACACGCGTATATCGCGGCGGCTGCTCCTGCTTGAGAGAGTCCTTGATCGCCTTGCGATAGGCAGCCAGGTAAATGGAATAAAGGATCGCGACTGAGCACCCGATTCCCCACGCGAATCCCCAGCATGCTCCCCAGACTGCGGCCCGGCTAAATTCATCCATCGAGATGATCCCCTTCCAAATTCATCTTAAACCGCTTAAACCGCAACAATAAAACTGTCTTCCGTGCGCGTCACTGGATGGTAAAGGGTGTCGCGCTCCACCGGTACTCGCCCAGCCTCGGTAATCAGCCGGCAAAGCTCCTTGCGCGTCATCCCCTGCGGCGTGGTCGCCCCCGCATCGTGGTAAATCTTCTCCTCCACCACCGTGCCGTCCAGGTCGTCTGCCCCAAAGCGCAGCGCAATCTGCGCAATTTTCGCGGTAAGCATTTGCCAGTATGCCTTGATATGGGCGAAGTTGTCCAGCAACAAACGGCTGACCGCTACCTGGCGAATGTCCGTCAGCCCCGTGGTCACCGGCAGGTGGTCGAGCGCCGTGTTCTCCGGATGAAAGGCCAGCGGAATAAACGTCTGAAAGCCGCCCGTCTCGTCCTGCAGGGCGCGCAGCTTCAGCAGGTGGTCCACGCGGTCCACGTCGTTCTCAATGTGCCCATAAAGCATCGTCGCATTGGACTTGAATCCCAGCTTGTGAGCCAGCCGCGCCGTCTGCAGCCACTCCTCGCCGTCGATCTTGTGGTCGCAGATGATTGATCGCACCCTTGCCGCGAAGATTTCGGCCCCGCCGCCCGGCATCGAGTCCACTCCCGCCTCGCGCATCTTTACGAGCGTCTCCTCGATGCTCAGCTTCGCCCGCCGCGCCAAATACGCCACCTCCACCATGGTGAAGGCCTTCACATGAACCTTGGGAAAACGCCCCTTCAGTCCCCGCACCAAGTCAAGAAAATATTCGAGAGGCAAATCCGGGTGCAGCCCGCCGACGATGTGGAACTCCGTCACCGCCTCCGAGTAGCCCGTGGCTGCCTTCTCCCACGCCTCTTCCAGCGCCATGGTGTAGCCCGCCGCGTCGCCCTTTTTGCGCCCGAAGGCGCACAGCCGGCAATTGGCCACGCACACATTCGTCGGGTTGATGTGCCGGTTGACGTTGAAGTAGGTCACATCCCCATGCAGCCGTTCGCGCACATGGTTGGCCAGCCAGCCCACGGCCAGCACGTCCCGCGAACCGTAAAGCGCAAGGCCGTCGTTGAAATCCAGCCGCTCGCCGGCCAGAACTTTGGCGGCAATCGGCTCAAGCCGCGGGTCGTAGGTGCGAAACTCTGCTCTCTGGCGGGTCTCCGCCGTCTCGGTCTGCATAGGCTTATGATACAGAACTATTCCCTATTCCCTCGCCGGGGTCCCTGGCGAGCGATCTATGCTCGCTGGGGTGGCTATTCACTGCTCTTCCAGCACCCCGTCATACAGCGAGGCCGCCAGCAGCCGCTCCCCCGCCGCGCGCACCATCGTAATCTTGTACCCCGTCTTAGCCCACTTCCAATCCAGAGACTTAGGGTCGATGGCGTAAACCTGGTCGCTTGTCCGCGAGCTCACCAGAATCCTGTTCAAGTGCGCGTCATAATAAAGCGCGTCCACGTCGGTCAGTGGAAAACGATGCACCCACATCCACGTCTTGCCCAGGTCGTGCGTAAAGTACACGCCCTCGCGCGCCCCCAGCCACAACGTCCCATCCGATGAAAAAACAATGGAATGAATCCGCGTCAGCATCGCTGGAATGCCCATCGGCCTCCACGTCTGTCCGCCGTCGGTGGAGATAACCACTCCATCCTTCCGGGCTGCTATCAGTTTCGATCCGTGCGCAGCCACTGCAAGATAATCCGCCGCGCCCATCACCGGCCCGCCCTGCCAGCTCTCGCCCTTGTCATTGCTGGTAAACACGCCTCCGGGGGTCGCTGCCAGCCACGTCTCACCGGATAGATCGAGCGCCCTCACCAGCCCTTCCATCTCGCGGCGCGTATCCTTCACCTGTTTCTCGATGTTGACGCGCTTTCCATAGTGCGTCTCCGTTGCTGTCTTCACCAGCGTGTTCTGAATCGTACTGCGCGAGCTCCAATGAAAACCCGGCGCGTCCTCGCCGGCCTCTTCGTTCTTCTCCAGCGCAAAGATGCCGTGATTGGTTCCCGCCAGGATCGTTCCCTCAGGCGACTCGGCCAGGGCAAAGACATCGCGCCCTTCCAGCCCCTCGGCAATTTGTTCCCAGTGCGCGCCCCCATCGTTGGAAACAAAAACCCCTCCATACGCCTTGTCGTTCACTACCCCGGCAAAAAGACGCGCCGGGTTGTCTTTATCAACCAGAAGAGCCTCCACCTTGCGTCCGCTGAAGCCCTCATTCGCCGACGTAAAGCTCGTCCCCGCGTCCCGGCTCTGCAGAACGCCGCCGCGGTCGGTCGCCAGCAGCACATGGTTCGAGTCCCCCGGATCGACAAATACATCATTCACGATTACATCCGGCCCGGTCATGCGCTGGAAGTGCCTGCCGCCGTCCACGGTTTTGTATAGCCCCTCGGTGGTTCCGGCATACACCACCTCCCGGTGGGCCGGGTCCTGCTTCAGCACCCGCGTTCTGCGCGCCGTCGAAGGGATCCCCTCGATCTTCCTGAACAGCTCGGCCGCGTTCTCGCTCTTGTAGATGCCGCTGCACGCGCTGGCAAAGACAATCTTCGGCTGGGCCGGATCGATGATGATGGAAAACACGTCGGAGTCGTCGATGACGCCCTTCTTGATGTTGTGCCAGTTTTTGCCGCCGTCGGTGGTCTTCCAGGGCAGGTGCCACGTCCCGGCATAGACCACATCCGGGTCTCCGGGATCGATGGCCAGCGACTCCACCTCGTGAATCTCCCGGCTGCCCGGCGGGCTGATCTGCATCCAGGTAGCGCCCGAATCCGCGCTGCGGAAGACTCCTTCCAGGGTTCCCGCAATCAGGGTTTTTGGGTCCGAGGGCGCCTGCGCAAGGGCGCGAATTGACTGTCCGCGCAGCCCCTCTACGGCGCTCCAGCTCCGCCCTTTGTCGTGGCTCACCCACAATCCGCCGCCGGGCTGGTCCAGCTTCCAGGCAGCTGCATAAATCGTGGCTGGATTCGTCGCGTCCACGACGATGTGGTCCACGACTAGATCGTCAGCGGAGTCCAGTTTCGAGAGCCGCCACCAGCTTGCGCCTCCATCCACGGACTCGTAGATCCAGCTGTTGATGGTGCCGAGATACAGATGCAGAGGCTCGCCCGGAATCGCCGCAAAAGCCCGCGCATCCCCGCCCATGGGGCCAATCGGGCTCCACTGTGTTTGCGCCGCCAATCCGGAGACGGCAAACAATACTAAAAATGAAGCTCGCGCAATAACTCCAACCCGGAATAAATAATTAAAGCGGATTCGTAAACGATTCATGCAGGCAAAAAACTCCCTAATATCTAATGAAGAGTATACAAATAAGGCTGGTAGGCCGGTCTCTTGGCACACCCCGGAGAATTGCTCAAAGCAAAGAAGGCTGACCGGTTAGCCGGCCAGCCTTCCAGAAAATACACCACCCTTGGCGGCAGACCCCGAGGGCCTGCCGTCAAGGCATATCCATTCATTCTTTACTTCTTGCCAACAACCTTTTTGATGGCCTTCTTAATGGCCTTGATTGGCTGCGGCTTCACTGCGGTCTCATCCACTGCGGTGGTCCCGGGCACGTCGGCGGCAAAGTCCGCGCCGGCCGGCACCAGGTAGGCTTCCACTGCCTGTGCGTCCGTCGGGCTAGTCGCCACGCTGATGCGAGAAGCGTCAATGCCCTTCTCCGTCACCAGGTAGTCCTTTACGTTGACGGCGCGCTCCGCGGCAAGATCAACCACCTTGAGGTGCTTGTTCTTCTTCGCGGCCTTTGCTTCCTTAGCGGTCTTGGCCTGCTCCTTGGCATTGGCCTCGCCCACTAGCACCAGCTTGGCATCCGGATGCTGCTGCAGCTGCAGGGCGATTCCGTCCAGAGCCGCCTTGGCTTCATTGTTCGCCCGCGCCGGATGCAGCTTGTCCTTGCTGAAGTCGATCGTGCCAAGCGACTGGGTGTGCGGAGTCGGAGCCTTATAAGGTTCCGTGATGGTAATGCTGGTGTTCGCCGTTGCCGTCTGGCTCTTGTCGTCGGTTACCGTGCAGGTGATCCCCACCACGCCGGTCGGTGCGCCTGCCGAAGAGTAAGAAGCCGTGGCGCCGGTGCCGCTAATGGAGCCGCCCGTTGCTGAGTAACTAAGCGTCAGCGGACGGTTCTGCGGGCTCAGGGCGGTCGCCGTAATGGTGCTGGTGTCGCCCGGCTTGATGTTGCTGGGGCTGGCCGAGCAGCTGATGGTCGGCGGCTCAAACTGCTTTACCGTGAAGCTGGCCGTGGCGTCTGCCGTCTGGCCCGGCTTCAGGCCTTCCTTGCCCTTCTTGCCTTCCTTCACTTCCGCCTTCACCGTATAGCTGCCCGGCGCAAGCGTTCCGGTGGCCACCGAGGCCGACGCTCCGTTGCCCGTTACGCCGGTTCCCGACCAGCTGTAGACAACATTGTTCTTCTTGTTGGGATCCACCGATCCGGCAGTTGCGGTCACCGAGACCTGATCTCCGGCATAAACGGCGGGCGGGCTGGCCACAGCCGATAGTGTGATCGGCGGAGCCTTCTGGCACCCTATCGACGCGAAGGCCAAACACGCCAATGCCAGAACCATACATCCAGACTTCAAAATCCTCGAGTACATGTGATTCTCCTTCATAAATTCAGATTAAAAACGTTGATGAAGTGGTTTGCTGATGCGCGCCATTTCCGGACTACGACTTACTGACCTTCCTGAACACGTTCAGGGGGACAGAATTCAATACCGAATCATAGTACCATAGCTATCCCACGGGGTATGCACCCTTTAGAACTTGTTTTTTATCCCGTGTATGATCTGCTTGTCCTCCCCGAACACCAGCTCCCTGGGGGCGAAAAAAACGAGAAAGATGAATAAAACGGAAGAGGTTGGCCGGCAAGCCGGCCAACCTCAAATCTTTCCAGAAACCCATTATCTGGCCCATTTCCGGCCCCCGCCGTAGCTGATGGGGGCCGAAGGAGTGGTTTTACCCCCAGGCAGGCTCGCCGGCCTGGCCCGGAGGAAAGGCTGGATTAATTCACCGCCGGTTTCGTTGCGGCCTTCTTGTGTGCCGTGGCGGCCACAGGCTTGCGGGCCTGGGGCTTTACCGCGCTTTCGTCCACCGCGCTGGTATTGGGCACGTCGGACACGAAGCTGGCGCCGGAGGGCACAAGGTAGTTCTCCACCGTCTGGCTATCCGCCGTGCCGGTCACAACGCCGACGCGGCTGGCGTCAATGCCCTTCTCCTTCACCAGGTAATCCTTGGCGTTAACCGCCCGCTCGGCAGCCGGGTCCACAACCTTCAGGTGCTTGTTCTTCAGCGCCGCCTTCTGCTCCTTGGCAGTCTTGGCCTTCTCCTTGGCGTCCGAATTGCCTACCAGAACGACCTTGGCATCGGAGTGCCTTTGCAACTCAAGCGCTACTTCGTCCAGGCAGGCCTTGGCTTCGTTGTCCACCCGCACCGGGCGCTGCTTGTCTTTGGCAAAGCTGATCGAGCACATCGCCTGTGAACGCGGCGCCGGAGCCACATACGGAGCCAGGATGGTCACGCTGGTGTTGGCGGTGCCCGTCTTCCCCTTGTCGTCGCTCACGTTGCAGGTGATGCCCACCACGCCAGTCGGGGCTCCGGTTGAATTAAAGACCACTGTTGTGCCGTTGCCTTCCACCGTTCCCGCCGTAGCTGCGTAGTTGTAGGTTAACGGGCGGTTCTGCGGGCTCACTCCTAAGGTTGTAATGGTGCTGGTGTCGCCCGGCTTGATGGTGCCGGGGTTGGCCGAGCAGCTGACTGTTGGCGGCTCATAGGCCTTTACCGTAAAGCTGGTTGAGGCATCGGCGGTCTCCCATGGCTTCAGGCCTTCCTTGCCCGGTTTGCCTTCCTTCACGCCGCAATTCACCGTGTAGGTGCCTGGCGCCAGTGCTGCCGTAGCCACCGTGGCCGTCGACCCGTTGCCCGTCACGCCATTGCCGCTGAATGTATATACCGTGTTCAGCTTGGGGTTCAGCTCGCCCGCTAGCGCCGTCACCGTCACCGGATCGCCGGCAAAGATTGATGACGGATTCGCCGAGCATGTCAGGACCACCGGCGTCGGAGTTGTAGCTGGGGCAGAGTTGAAGACAATACCGGCGCTCACGCGTGCGGAATTGATGCCGACCGTTCCCCCCATGTTCGCAGGAAAGTTAATATGCATGTATTGATAGTCAGCCTGGAATAGCCGAATCGATACTCGATGGCTCAACTTATAATCCAGGCCGCCGCCAATGGTTATGGCGGGACCCCAGGTATAGGGGTTGTGAACCGGGCCGTCCACCAAAGACTCGCCGCCGGTTACATGCGCAAATGGCGTGAAGGTGGGCATGGGATAACGCAAAATCAATCCGCCCGCCGGTGAAGTAAACCCGTCGTTGTTGCCGTGCGTGCCGACTTGCCCCGGTGGATTCGCATTCTGTATCCCCCACTCATGAATGCTTATCTCCCCCTGCACGCCGGCATATTTGTTGAAAAAATACGAAACACTGAAAATCTCGCCGAGTGAAATGGCATCATATGTGCCCGTCAAGTGCGGGATATAGTTAGTGCTCGTCACGGTTGCATGGGGAGACAGAAAACTATAGCCCACAAAAATGTCCCACTTCGACGCAAGATTGCTGGCAGACATTTTGTTGTACGCCGACGGAGCAACCTGGGCAACCAGGGCTATAGGTGCCAGCGCCAATAATGCTAAGATGGCAACCCGGCACACAGACTTCGAGACATTTGAAAACATATGCTATTCCTCCGTTAGCAATCTGCACGACAGATACTGGGCGTCAAATGCTGGGCGACAAATGATCTTTGCTATCGGCTAACACACCAACATCCCATCATGAACTCAACGCTTCATCGCAGGGAATATCGCGATTGCTGGTCAGCATAGCTTAAACTTACCACTATTCGTTGAGTTTCCGAAATAGGTATTTCCATCAATAGATTGTACTGTTGCTTCTTTAGTTACTCCCGCTGTAACCAGCGATTACTACAGTAACTTTTTTCTACATTACTAGGCTTATTTGCCTTGTTTATCCCATATTCAACGTCTTCATCAGGCTGCGCGGTTCACGCTGGATCTTCTCCTGCAAAAGCGTAATTGCGTATATCAGCTGCTCTGGCCGCGGCGGGCATCCCGGAACATATACGTCCACAGGCACCACCTGGTTGACGCCCTGCACCACCGCATAATTGTTGAAGACTCCTCCCGAAGTGGCACAGGCGCCCATCGAGATTACCCACTTTGGCTCCGGCATCTGGTCGTAGAGCCGGCGCAGCACCGGGGCCATCTTCTGCGAAACCCGTCCAGCCACAATCATCACGTCCGACTGTCGCGGAGAAGGCCGGAAGACCTCGGCCCCGAAGCGCGCGATGTCGTAGCGCGAGGCGCCCGTCGACATCATCTCGATGGCGCAGCAGGCCAGGCCGAAGGTTACCGGCCACAGGGAGTTCTTCCGGATCCAGTTCACCGCATAATCCAGTGAAGTCAGCAGGATGCCCTCCGGAACTTCGTAGCCGTAACTCGCTTCCCTCACCTTGGCGCTGTTTGTCGCGCTGCACTCTAGCGCTCCAAATAGATATCGATCCCGCTCTGCCGTCGCCGCCATAGAACTAATATACCTCCACACGCCCTCACGCCGGATTGTCGTTCTGACTCCCAGCCGCGGCCTTACCTTCACTCTCATCGTTTTTTTTCAGCGTTGCGGCAGATCTTCATGGGTTCCTTATTCGAACAGCCCTATATTTCTTTTTAAGACTCACGCATGAGTTGCGCCAATCTTACGTTTGCAGGATGGCTTATGCCGCCTCAGTCTGTTTTCAAGTTTGTTGTTTACCGCATTTTTACTGAAAGTGGAAATCGTATGCGCCGTTTTGGAATCACGCTGCTGTTACTCGCCGCCCTGTTGGGAATCTCGGCAACGGCAATCGCCGTAACCCCTGACCAGTCTCCAGCCCCCTCGGCGCCAGCCACCCAGGCCCAGATCACCGCCCTGCAACAGACTGTTGATGCCAATAAGGCCACCGCCGCCGCTGCCGCCGCCAGCGCTCAGTCCGCCGGCGACAACGCCTGGATGCTGACATCGGCGGCCCTGGTGCTGCTCATGACCGGGCCCGGACTGGCCCTCTTCTACGGCGGCCTGGTCCGCAAGAAGAACATCCTCGGCACCATGATGCAGAGCTTTGCCATGATGGGGCTGGTCACCATCCTTTGGGCCATCGTCGGCTACTCGCTGGCCTTCGGCCACGGCAACTGGTTTTTCGGCGGCTTCGAGCATCTCTTCCTCAAAAACGTTCCCTTAGCCGCCGATCCCGCAAACTTCTACTCGCCCACCATCCCTGAGCAGACTTACATGATCTACCAGCTCATGTTCGCCATCATCACCCCGGCGCTGATCTGCGGCGCCTTTGCCGAGCGCATGAAGTTCAGCGCCATGGCCATCTTTCTCTCTCTCTGGTCGCTGGTTGTCTACTGTCCCATGGCCCACATGGTCTGGGGCGTGGGCGGACTGCTGAACTCCAACGGCGGCAAGATTCCCTCGCTCGACTTTGCCGGCGGCACCGTTGTGCACATCACCAGCGGCGTCTCCGCACTGGTCTGCTGCCTCTATTTAGGCAAACGCATCGGCTTCCCCCACACCAAAATGGCGCCTCACTCCATGGTGCTCAGCTTCATTGGCGCCTGCCTGCTCTGGGTGGGCTGGTTCGGCTTCAACGCCGGCTCGGCTCTGGGCGCCAGTTCCCTGGCCACATCGGCCTTTATCAACACCCACTTTGCAACCGCCACGGCGGCGCTGGGCTGGACGATCTTCGAATGGCTGCACAACGGCAAGCCCACGGCCCTGGGCGCCATCTCCGGCGCGGTTGCCGGACTGGTGGCCATCACCCCAGCCTCCGGCTTTGTCCAGCCCATGAGTGCCCTGCTCATCGGTCTGGTTGCCGGCTTCGTCTGCTCCTTCATGGTCTTCAAGGTCAAGAGCTTCTTCGGTTACGATGATTCCCTCGACGCCTTTGGTGTGCACGGAGCCGGCGGAACCGTCGGCGCACTGCTCACCGGTGTCTTTGCCGCCGCTGTGATCAACTCCAACAACAAGAACGCCGCCGGCAACGTGATCTCCGGCGGCATTGATGGCCACTGGGGGCAATTGCTCAACCAGCTCACTGCCGTCGCCATTGCCTGGGGCATCTCCATCATTGGCACGCTGGTGCTGCTCTTCATCATTGACAAAATCGTCGGCCTGCGTCTCTCCGCCGAAGATGAAGCCGCCGGCCTCGACCTTTCGCAGCACGGTGAGGAAGGCTACGACCTTAATTCGTAAGCTGTAGTTTGTCGAAGGGCCTGCGGTTGTATTTTTGCTCCCCTCCGGTTCAGCTCGATTGAATCGGTTCAACAAAATGATTTGCCGGGGCGGCCACGCAAGCCCTCCCGCTTGTTTCGCTGTCAAACGAGGAATCTGCATATGATCAAAATAGAAGCTATTCTTCAGCCATCCAGGCTGGATGCGGTTAAAGAAGCGCTGCTCGAGGAAGGCGTCGAAGGCATGACCATCCTCGAGGCGCGTGGTCATGGCCGCCAGAAGGGCCACACTGAGTTCTATCGCGGCAATGAATACACGGTCGATCTGCTGCCTAAAGTCAAGATCGAGATAATCGTCAAAGACAGCCTCAAAGACAAAGCCATCGAGGCCATCCTTGGTACGGCCCGCACCGGGCGCATCGGCGACGGCAAGATATTCATCAGCCGTATCGACGAAGCCATCCGCATCCGCAACGACGAACGCGGCGAATCCGTCCTCTGACCTGGCTCATAACATAGTTGCAAGACTTCCCCACCTTCGGCGCGTTCTTTGTGCCGAAGGTGAGTTATCTATATCTACTGTCTTTTATATGGTTTAGCCCTTCTACATGGCCTGACCGTCACCAAGTGCTGCTGCAAATCTTCATGAGTTCCTTATGCGAAGGGCCATAAAGTTCCTATAAAGATTTCCGTACAAGTTGAGCTAATCTCAATCCAGCAAGCAGGCGTATGCCATCGCTTCTTGCCCACGTGCGTTTTTAGGAGTGGAATCCTTATGTTACGTCGCGGAATCATTTTGCTGTTCCTGTTCGCCTTCCTGGCAACTCCGGTAATTGCTCTTGCCCAACCGGCCGCCCCCGACACACAGGCTCAAATCGCCGCCCTGCAACAGGCCGTCGACGCTAATAAAGCCGCCGCCGCTGCTGCCCAGTCGGCTGGCGACAATGCCTGGGTGCTGGTCTCGGCTGCCCTGGTTTTGTTTATGACCGCCCCCGGTCTCGCTCTCTTCTATGGCGGCCTCGTTCGCCGCAAGAACATTCTCGGCACCATGATGCAGAGCTTCGCCATGATGGGGTTGATTACCGTTTTGTGGGCGCTGGTCGGCTACTCGCTGGCCTTCGGCCACGGAGACTGGACTATTCACATTCACCGCGTAGTTATTCACATCAATACATCCCCATTTCTCGGTGGCAATGAGCATCTCTTCCTGCGCGGCGTCTCCCTCGCTCCCAATCCCAATTACGGCGGAACCATCCCCGAGCAGACCTTCATGATTTACCAGCTCATGTTCGCCATCATCACCCCGGCGCTCATCACCGGCGCTTTTGCTGAGCGCGTCAAGTTCAGCGCTATGGCTGTCTTTCTTGTCCTCTGGTCGCTCGTCGTTTACTGTCCCCTGGCCCACATGATTTGGGGCGTTGGCGGAATCCTCAACACTACCGGGGGCCGATGTCCGGTCCTCGACTTCGCCGGAGGCACCGTCGTCCACATCAGCAGCGGCGTCTCCGCGCTGGTCTGCGCCCTCTATCTGGGCAAGCGTGTCGGTTACCCGCATGAGAACATGACGCCTCACTCCATGGTGCTCAGCTTCATCGGCGCCGCCATGCTGTGGGTGGGCTGGTTCGGCTTCAACGCCGGCAGCGCGCTCTCGGCAGGCCCGCTCGCCACCAGCGCCTTTGTCAACACGCAATTCGCCGCCGCCGCCGCCGCCATCGGATGGGTGGTTGCCGAATGGTTGCAAAACGGCAAGCCCACCGCCCTGGGCGCAATCTCTGGCGCGGTCGCCGGACTGGCCACCATCACCCAGGCCTCCGGCTTTGTTCAGCCCATGAGCGCGCTCTTGATCGGCCTCATCGCCGGCGTTGTCTGCTCCTTCATGGTCTTCAACGTCAAAAAGTTCTTCGGCTACGACGACTCCCTCGACGCCTTTGGCGTTCACGGCGTCGGTGGAACCATGGGCGCGCTGCTCACCGGCCTGCTCGCCTCCGGCGCCATCAACGCCGTCTTCGGCAAAAATGCCGCTGGTATCCCCCTCGCCACAGGCGCCATCGACGGCAACTGGCATCAGTTCCTTAACCAATCTGTCGGCGCGGGTATTGGTTGGATGCTCGCCATCGTCGGCACTCTGCTGCTGCTCGTGCTGGTCGACAAGACCATGGGCATGCGCGTCTCCGCCGCCGACGAATCCCAGGGTCTCGACCTCTCTCAGCACAACGAGGAAGGCTACGACCTGAATTCGTAAGTCGATCGATTTGCAGTTGTTTTCTTGATCTACCCCGATTCCGTTGAATCGGCGCAAATCGACAATAATCCGGCGGGAGCGGTTCACAAAAGCCCTCCCGCCTGTTACGCTTTCAGACGAGGAATCTGCACATGGTCAAGATAGAAGCTATTATCCAGCCGTCCAAGCTGGATACGGTCAAGGAAGCGCTGCTCGAGGAAGGTATCGAAGGCATGACCATCCTGGAGGCGCGCGGTCACGGTCGCCAAAAGGGACACACTGAGTTCTATCGCGGCAACGAGTACACCATCGACCTGCTGCACAAGATCAAGATTGAACTGGTCGTCAAAGACAGCCTCAAAGACAAGGCCGTCACTGCCATCCTCGGCGCTGCCCGCACCGGTCACATCGGCGACGGCAAGATCTTCATCAGCCGCATCGATGACGCCATCCGCATCCGCAACGACGAGCGCGGCGAAACCGCCCTCTGACCTTACTCACACACCGGGTGCCCCAGCTCTCGATTCTGAGGGCTTCTGTTTCTTTCCTCGCGCTATCAGTGGCTCCTTTCATGCCTGATCCGGAGGATGTGAAGGGGGCGAAGTACTTGTGTGACGGACGCGCTGACTGAGGCTATGGCGGGCAGGCCGGTGGCGACGCCGTTCACGCCTCCGTACGGGTGCTCGTTGAAGTATCCGGAATAAGGCAGTGAACAGGGATTAGGGAACAGAAGAGCAACTGGATTGAGGGTCGCGGGTTCCCTGTTCTCAGAATCGAGACCGGAGAACCCGGGATCCGTCTCCGGATAGGTTTCGAAGCACCCGTCTAATGAGTCTTCGAGTGCTGCTGGTTCCAGTCGTGGTACTCTTTCTGCTCCTCCGGGGGCCGCTGATTAATTTCCTTGTGGGCGCGGTGGGTTTCGGCCTCCCACTTGTTGTAAATGGCTTTCTCGTCCTGCGCCGGCTGACTGTTATTCTGCGCCGGCTGAATGTACTGGCAGCCGGTGGTCAAAATAGAAGTCGCCAATGCGGCGACCAACAAGCACAAGCAGAATTTCCTCAAGAAGGGCATTGATCTTCCTTTCGTCCCGAGACTTAAAGGGATTTTTGTAGTTAACCGGAATCTCCTTTTTCGGCGCCGGTTTCATGAAACTCTATCGCTCCTGGGGCAGATTGCATGGTCAAAAAAGAACGTTTGCGCCCCAAAAGCCGGCGTTTGCAGAAGAAAAGCCGGGCGATTCGCTGCCGTCCTTGCCTCGCCTGCCTCATCGAGAGCCCTCCAAGTCGATTGCACCGACACCTATTCATCCTCCTTTGCCCTGCGTGATTTGGTTTGCCGTCTTTGCCGTCGGCCGGTCAGCTTGCCGGTGCCCCATCCTCGCCGCGTCTTTGTTCTTGCGGCATCGGGGTCCCCAACGAGCGATCTTTGCTCGTTGGGGTGATCTAGAGTGGGATACAACACCTTTCACGCCGCATTCCTTCTCACCCGTAGATTCTTCAGCGCATACTCAATGAACCGCGGCTCAAAATGCGGCGCCTCTCCCATGAACCGGCACGTCGCCACCACCTGGTCCACGATAAACTTCGGCTGGTAAGCCGCCAGCTCAAGCCCCTGCTCCTTCCTCAGCCTTTGCACCATCGCGTTGAACGCATCGCTCGGCAGCGTCATGCCCTGCCGCGCGCACTCCTTATCAAAAATCTGCCGGTAATTTTCCACGCTGGGCGTTCCCACCTCGATCTTGTAGGGCAGCCGCCGCAGAAAAGCGGGGTCCATCAGCGCCTCCGGCTCCATATTGGTGGAAAAAATCACCAGCTCCTCGAAGGGAACGCTGAAGCTCTTGCCCGTATGCAGCTTCAGGTAATCGATGCGGCTCTCCAGCGGCACAATCCAGCGGTTGAGCAGGCTGGTGGGGCTCGTCATTTGGCGGCCAAAGTCGTCGACCACAAAACAGCCCCCCAGGGCCTTCAGATGCAGCGGAGCCTCGTAGAAGTGGCCCGTCGAGTCATATTTCAGATCGAGCATCTCCAGCGTCAGCTCGCCGCCCGTGGACACGAATGGCCTGCGGCAGGGAATCCAGCGCAGGTCATACTCTTCCGTCCGGACAAACGAAGTGTCATCTTCGTCGCTTAACTTCATGTGGTTCACCGCGACGTGTATGCTAGGGTCGTGGAAGCGGATAATCTGCCCCTCGACAATAATCGCGTATGGCATGTAAATCACGTCTCTGAAGACGGTGCTCAGCGCATGAGCAAACGATGTCTTGCCATTGCCGGGAGGACCATAGAGCAACAACGCCCGGCCTGAATTCACTGCCGGGCCGCTTTGTTCAATGATGCTGTCGTCGAAGATTAGCTCGCCCAGAGCCGCGCGGATGCGCTCGAAGCTCACCCGTTCGTTGGTCAGTTTCTGCACGCTCACCTGGTAGGTGAACTCCTCCAGCGTCACCGGTGCTGGCCCCGCATAACTCACTCGCTCCAGCGCGTCCAGCGTCCACCGCTTGCCCTCGTCGGTAAGTGTGTAGCCCATATCGATTGGGCTATCGGAGGCTACCATTCGATCGGAGGCGCGCATTCCCAGAGTGCGCAGCAATCTCCGGTCCACCGCCATCGTTACCAGCTCGGTCACAATGTGGTAAGGCAGACGTATGGCATCCACATACTGCCGGCAAGTCTCCAGTCGGCCCGTGTAGATCAGCCGCATCAACAAACTCAGCAGATCGATCTCGTCGATTCCGGTGGCCGCCATATCCGTTGGCTCGGTAGGGATGCGTTTCAGAAAGCCGTCTAGCGCCTGCTGACTGATGGCTCCTATCGCCACCAGGTTATCGCCCAGGCGGCCGCCAAATATGGCATGACGCGCGATCGCCGCGGCCACCTCTTCGACCGTGACCAGATTTGCCCCTATCAGCAGATCACCTAATCGCATGCGTGTGCCCATGATGCCCTCCGAAACCTAAACGCAGGTTCCCCATGCCAGCCAAGTAAGTCCACTTCGCAATATTGCCGGTATCCGACATTCTACTCTTTCATCCATGCCGGCGATATACAACATTTAATCAGGCTAAACATGACGATAGTGTATGTGTTATGAGTAGAAGACCGAAGTTTTCTGATTGGCCCTTCCTTGACATTGATATGGTCCAGTGTGTTCGAATGAGCAGATAACTATGTGATCTAGGATAGGGTACGCGTAATTCTAAGCTGCAAACGGGGGGTCCCATGCAGAAGAAGAACAGGCCCGTCAGTAAACTTCTCGAAGCGGCTCCCTCCAGCGACGCTATGGCGCAGCTAGCCGCATTAATCGAAAGCACAAATGATCTTATCTGGTCGGTGGACCTCGAATACCGGTTGATTACGTTCAATCGGGCATTGCAGCAGAACATCCTGAACTACTATGGCGTCCGGCTTGAGGTGGGGATGCGCTTCCACGAGGTTCTTCCCCCGGAGCGGGCGGCGCGTTGGCCTGCTTTCTATGAACGTGTGCTTGCTGAAGGCCCATTTCGAGTCGAGTATTCCCGGGCCGATGGCGGCTTCATGGAGCTGGCTTTCAATCCTATCGTCGTTGATGGAGAAACTACGGGCATATCGATCTTCGGAAAGGAGATCACAGAGCAAAAGAAATCCCAAATTGCGCTTAAGGAAACGGAAGCGAATCTTTCGGCCCTGATTGAAAGCACCCAGGACCTGATCTGGTCGGTGGACCTCGATAATCATGTGATTCAATTCAATCGGGCATTCGAGAAGGCCTTTTTGGTCAGTTTTGGCATTCAGGTTGTGCGGGGAATGAGCCGTGAGGGCTTGCTCCCGCCAGAAAGAGCGGCAGTTTTCCCTCCACTTTATAAACGGGCGATTTCTGAAGGACCTTTTCGAGTCGACTACGTCCTGCGTGATGGCAGAACCCTCGATCTTTCCTTCAATCCGATCATTGTCGATGGGAAAGCGGCAGGCGTTTCGGTCTTCGGCAAGGACATTACGGAGCGGAAGAAAGTGCTGGATGAGTTGCGCGAGAGAGAGGCGCGGCTTAAGGAAGCCGAGAGACTAGGGCACTTTGGGAGTTTTCGCTGGGACGTTGACTCCGACACGACCACGTGGTCTGAAGGGCTCTATTACATTACAGGCACAGATCCCGCCACTCCGCCCCCGCGTTATGCGGAGCGCGTAAAGTACTACACTCCGGAGAGCTGGGCGCGCACCGATGCGGCGGTGAAACGCGCCTTGGCGACGGGGGAGCCCTACGACCTGGATGTCCAGCTCGTCCGCTCCGACGGCGCCCTGCGCTGGGCGCGCGCTCGGGGCACAGCCGAACGCAATGAAGCAGGCCGGGTTTACAAGCTGTTCGGCACTCTGCAGGACATCACGGAACAGAAGCTGATAGAGTTGCAACTCCGCGAAAGCGAGGAGCGGTACCGTGCAACCTTTGAGCAGGCTGATGTTGGTATAGTACATGCCGCATTCGATGGCCGCTTATTAAGATGCAATAAACGCTATGCCGATATCCTTGGATATTCCGTCGAAGAAATCACTAGCCTGAACTTTCTGCAGGTTACCGCCCCGGAGGATCGAGCCGCAGCCATGGCCAGGCTCCAGCAAATGGCGAACGGTACTTTCCTCCCCTCCACATGGGAAAAGCGTAATGTTCGCAAGGATGGAAGCTTCACCTGGGTCAAGATAACAGATTCCCTACTATGCGATGCCGATGGACATCCACTTCATGTGATCGCCGTGGTCGAGGAAATCAATGACCGCAAGGCAGCGGAGGAGCGCCTGACCGCGGCCCAGGAAATGCAGCAGGCGAGCGAAGAACGCTACAGAACCATATTTGAGACCAGTCCCGATGCAGTCATTCTTACCGGGAAGAGCGATGGTAAGATCATCGACGCCAATCAGGCATTCTTAGATTCGTCTGGGTACGAGCGCAGTGAAGTCATCGGGCGCACAACGAAGGAACTCAACATATGGGTGAATGAATCCGACTGGCAAAGATATATCGACGAGATGACCCGGAGCAACATGTGCCGGAATTTTGAAGTCCTCTCTAGGAGAAAGAATGGGGAGCTTTTTTGGATGCGGGTGTCTTCATCCTTAATTGAGATTGGAGGGATCCAATGCCGGCTTGCCATCGCACAAGATATCTCTGAAGCTAAGTTAGCCGAGGAGCGCCTGGCCCTTGCTGCGAATACGCTGCGATTAAGCGAAGAACGTTACCGCATGGCCTTCCAGACCCATATTGACGCCATCAATATCACACGTCTTGACGATGGAACAATAGTTGACTGCAATCAGTCTTTCCTTGACATTGTGGGATTTAAGCGCGAAGAAATACTTAGCCGAACATCTCTGGAACTGAGGGTTTGGGCGAATGTGAGCGACCGGCAGGCTATGGTGAAAATATTGCAACGGGACTCAAGTTTCCGCGGTTTCGAATTCCAGTTCCGAAAGAAAAGCGGGGAGGTGTTCTGGGGTGAGATGTCGGCTTCTGTTATGGAGATTGACGGTATTCCCTGCGTTCTATCCATTACGCGGGATCTTTCCGCCGCCAAGGCCGCGGAGGAGTCGCTTCGCAAAGCTGAGCAGAAGTACCGAGAGATCTTCGAGGATGCGCCGGAGGGCATCTTTCAGATAGAGCCGGGAGGGAGGCTCATCACTGTGAACCCGGCAGGGGTGAAATTGCTGGGATACGAATCTTTCGAAGAGATGCGCTCCATATTTGGAGACTCGAGGCCCATCATCTGGAATGACAGCAATGAATGGCTTCGCGGCACAGCGCTTATTGAAGAGCAGGGGATAGTGCGCGGCTTGCAGTGCCAGTTCAAGCGCAAGGATGGAACGCTCATATGGGTCTCTCTTACTGAAAGGGCAATACGCGGGCAGGACGGACAGACACTTTTCTACCAGGGGTTCTTCGAGGACATAACCGAGCGGAAACGGCTAGAGTCCTCCCTAAAAACAGAACTTCGCGAGAACAAGTTGCTGAGCGAAATCAACACCGCTCTGTTGCGTGCCAAGACTGAAGAAGACCTCCTTGCGGAGTACTGCCGCATCATCGTCGAAACCGGTGGCTATCGGATGGCCTGGGTAGGATTCGCCGACAATACTCCCAACATGCCTATTGTTCCGGTTGCACACTATGGATATGAGGATGGTTATTTAAAAGTTGTCAATATTACTTGGGCTGATACAGAACGCGGACGAGGGCCGGCTGGCAGGGCAGTCAGGTTAGGAACAGTTCAGATCTCAGAGGATATAGCCGCCGATCCTATGACGACGCCCTGGCATGAGGAGGCAATCAAACGCGGCTACCGGTCTATGATTTCTTTGCCCTTCCAGTACTCGGAAGGGAGCATGGCCTGCCTTTCAGTCTACGGAGATACCAGCAACGTCTGGACAGAATCGGAACGGAAATTGATGCAGCAAATCGCGCAAGACCTTGGCTTTGGCATCACTACTCTGCGGACCGGGATTTTAGAAACACAGCACTTAGAAGATCTAAAGGTCAGTCTGGAGGAGACGATCCAGGTGATCGCAGATACCGTCGATCAGCGAGATCCCTATACGGCCGGGCATCAGCGGCGGGTTGCGGACTTATGTATAGGTATTGCAAAAAAAATTGGGCTGCCTGAGAATCGTGCTCACGGTCTTCGACTAGCCGCTATCATTCACGATTTGGGGAAGATCGCCATCCCGGCTGAGTTGCTTTCCAAGCCGGGGCGCTTGAGCACGGCTGAGTTTAACCTGATCAAGGAGCATCCACGGCTCGGTTACGAGATCATAAAACATGTTACTTTCCCCTGGCCCATTGGCGATATTATCCTTCAGCATCATGAGCGGCTTGATGGTTCCGGCTATCCGCAAGGCCTGAAGGCAGATGAAATTCTGCTGGAATCAAAGATTCTGGCGGTTGCCGACGAGGTTGAAGCCATGAGTTCGCATCGGCCCTATAGACCATCCATGGGGATTGATGAGTCCATCGATAATATCCTTGCCGGGCGTGGCATGTACTTCGACCTTGAAGTGGCAGATGCATGCGCTCAACTCTTTCGCGAAGACGGATACAAGTTCCCGGATTGATGGTTCATCAGGAATCCAGGAGTGCTGCGTTATCCTGAATGAAAGCATAAAGAGATTCTTGCAGTGAAGTGCGTAAGATATTGATAACGCTGAACATAAGAAAGAGTGGATGACAGCGCAGTGATTCCCTGGCATAAAATATTTGGCCATATATCGAGTTTTTTTTGACAAAGATTGGCATATAGCATACTGTCACGTAGTTGCACCTTTTCCCAGATCAACACGGAAGCCTCTCGGAAACGAGGGGCTTTCGTGCGTTAGGGCGATATGCCGATCAGCGACGCACTCTTAGTACAATAGGTGATTGAACCAGAAAGGTCAGAGGACAATGAAAACAAGGATCGTCTACTCCGTAACGTTTGCAGCCGCGCTTTTCGCCGGAATGGCCAGTTTCGCTCAGATTCCAGGAATGACTTCGCCCAGACACTACCCCTGGTCTGACAAGAGTCTTTCGCCTGATCAGCGTGCCGACATGGTCATCAAAGAGATGACGCTGGATGAAAAAATCCAGCTTCTGCACGGGCTCGGCTGGATGGCGCTGTTCGCCCCGCAAGAATCGGGACCGGCAACCCGGGCAATCACAACTATGGGCTTCATACCAGGAGTTCCCCGTCTCGGCATTCCTGATTTGCAGATGACGGACTCAGTGGAAGGTGTCTCCGGCGCGGGCATAAAGGGCCGGTATGCCACCGCTTTACCATCAGCCGAGGCAATGGCGGCTGCCTGGGACCCGGCGCTCTCCTTTGAAATCGGTACTATGCTCGGTCATGAGATGCGCGCCATGGGCTTCAACATGTCTCTCGGTTCGGGAATCAATTTGATCCGCGAGCCACGCAACGGCCGGGTCTTCGAATACAAGGGCGAAGACCCTCTGCTTGCGGGCACATTGGCGGGCCAGGAGTTGAAAGCGGAGAAAGCCCTCCACCTCATTACCGACGTTAAACACTTTGCGGTGAATGACCAGGACGCCGGCCGCATTGTCGCTAACTCGATCATCAGTAAGCGCGCCATGCGTGAGAGCGATCTTCTGGCGTTTGAGATCGCCTTGAAGAACTCCGGAGCGGGCGCGGTCATGTGTTCCTACAACCGGATCAACGGGACCTATGCCTGTGAAAACTCCTACACCCTCACCGGCGTGCTCAAAAAGGAATTTGGCTTCAAAGGATTTGTAATCTCTGACTGGGGCGCTACACAGAGTACGGTGAAGGCGGCTATGGCAGGTCTCGACGTCGAGATGCCGGGGAACGACTCCTTCGGTGAGCCGCTGAAGAAGGCGGTGCAGAGCGGTGATGTTCCCATGGAACGATTGAACGACATGGTGCACCGCATCCTCCGCACAGAGTTCGATTCGGGCATTGTGGACGATCCGCCGCAGCCTGAATCACCGGATGTGATGCGTGGTTTCGAGGTTGCGCAGAAAACCGAGGAGGAAGGTGCGGTTCTGCTCAGAAACGAGAATCGTACCCTGCCGCTGAGCGCCTCCTCCATCAAGTCCATCGCAGTAATCGGAGGGCACGCCGATGTTGGCGTGATTTCAGGCGGAGGATCTTCGCAGGTGTCACCCGCGGGAAGCAACGCGGTTCCACCGCCGCCGGAGCTGATGAGGAATCCGCTCTTGAGCTTCATGTTGATCCAGGTGTACCACCGTTCTGCCCCGCTTAAGGGAATTGAGGCAAAGGCGCCGCGGGCTGTAGTGCAATTCGATGCCGGCACGAATCCGGCAACGGCCGCCGAACTCGCCAGCAAGTCGCAGGTGGCAATTGTCTTCGCCGTCCAGCATGCCTCGGAAGGCAGGGACCTGAAGAATCTTTCGCTCCCCGACAACCAGGATGCGCTGATTGAGGCGGTGGCCGCGGCCAATCCGCGCACCATCGTAGTGCTGGAGACGGGGGGCGCTGTAACCATGCCGTGGATTGATAAGGTCGCAGCCGTGATCGAAGCCTGGTATCCGGGCATCCGCGGATCAGAAGCAATAGCCAATCTCCTCTTTGGCGAAGTAAACCCATCTGGAAAACTTCCGCTGACATTTCCCAGGAACGAAGCCGATCTGCCTCATCCGGCTCACGTCGACCCGCCTAAGGCCGATGCAGATCACCCGGTGCCGAGGCTTGCTGGCGCCCCGGGCTTTATCGGAATGGCCATGGGCATTGCTCCGGACTTCGACGTTCATTACGACGAAGGTCTCAAGGTCGGCTACAAGTGGTACGATGCCGAAAACAAACCGGTGCTCTTCCCGTTTGGCTATGGGCTCTCCTACACAACTTTCGCCTACTCGAATCTTTCCGTTGCGCCTGGAGATTCCACAACGGTGTCTTTCACCGTGAAGAACACCGGTAAGCGCGCCGGCGCCGAAACTGCGCAGGTCTACGCATCTCTGCCGGATTCGGCTCAAGAGCCGCCCAAGCGCCTGATTGGCTGGACAAGGGTCGAACTTAAACCCGGCGAGTCAAAGCAGGTCTCAGTGCAAATAAGCCGCGAGCGCTTGACGATCTTCGACGAGGCTACAGATTCCTGGAAGCTCGTCCCTGGAAAGTACGTGATTCGAGTTGGATCATCATCGCGGGATCTCCCATTGGAGCAGTCCACAACTTTCTAACCGAACTCTCGCCTGTCAGGACGGCCTGGGGGAACAATTCGAGTTCAACAATCATTCTGAAAGAAGGTAACTTGAAAACCGAGGAGATCAGGCCGGCACCATTGTTCTTGGAAGTGGAGCTTGAATACGACCCGGTGGAGATTGGCGGCCGCCGCGTCAATAGTGAAGTGCGGATTGTGCTGACGAAGTAATCTTCAGGCTGGATCAGGGCTTGGTTTTCGGCTCGGTTGCAGGAAGCACAATCTCCACATCGTCGCGCTTTTCGTCGACGCCGAGTTTGATCACCAACGCCGTATTGCGCAACGCGGTGTTCCCGAAATAGTAGATGTCTGCGGGCAGATAGTCCTCGCAGCCCGCACCGCCGCAGCCGCCAACCTTGAGTTCAGGCGCGCCCGGCAGCCGCGCGCCAACAACATAGCTGCCCGGCTCCCAATCGCTGAAATCGAAGCCGCCTTCCTCGTTGGTTGTTTTAGTATTGAAGCCGTAGCCGTCGTCATCAATCAAAAGTACGTCGGCATTGACGGCAGGCTTGCCGTCGTGCCAGCGCACGTGGCCGGAGATGCGCGCTTCGGAGGTGTTGTACAGGATCAATATCCGGCATTCGCCTTCTTCAATGAAGGCCGCGCTGCCCACTGGATGAAAGCCGCTAATAGGGTCGACGTTAACCTCGTAATCGCCCACCGGAAGTGGCGGAAATTCGTAAGAACCGTCTATGCCTGAGATGGTACTGAAGGTGGCTTGGTCGGACTCCCGCACAGCAGTGATGTGTGCGCCCGAAACCGCGTTGGGGTCCTCTTTCTTGCTTCCATCGTCGTCATTGGAGGAAGAGGCGTTAAGTTCGCGCACGACTCTGCCGCGCAGAAGCCCCGTCCCGACCATATTCTTCAGCCGCCGCAGTGTCTTCAGGCGAGAGCTTGCCTCGCTGACGGGCACACTTACCTGCATGTGTATGTTGTTGCCGTCGAGAATGATTTGTCCATCGATGTTGCGCAAATAGAAGAGCCATTGCTGACCGGCTTCCAGATGCATGAAGCACGATGCCTGCGAGGTGAGAGCGGTAATCGAGTGGCCCGGATCGCCCAGAAAAACCTCATTTGGGACGATCTCAACGTACTTCTCCTTCTCCGGTGCGGGATGCACCGCGCTGATGGTTCCCACAAAGACGTATGCGTTGTTCAGCTTGTCGAGGCCACAGTCGAAGTAGTTCGCGGGGCCATCGTATGTAATCGTACATTCGAATATATGATCGTCGGTTTTGTTGGTCGGGGTTTGCTGTGCCACACAAAGCGTGCTCCATGCAAGCAGCGGAAGCAACAGAGCGGCGAGACTAAATTCACGCATGGATCGGGCTCTTGGACTACCGAGAGCATTCTAGCACGTAGACAGTAGTTGCTCTGATACAAGAGACTTTATTGCGCACCAAGCGTGAGCAGAACGGCTTAGCCCGTGGCCAGATATCTCCGCATCCAGTCGATGACCAGGCTGCGCATTTCGGGCGTTTCCTCGTGGGCGCAATCGAAGAGCTCGATGCGGCAATCCTCCTGGTGGCCGTGTTGCCGGTAAAGCGGCAATAGATTTTCGCGAATCTTCTCGACCCCGGCGGGCGGCGTGAGGGGATCCTTGCGGCCGTTGACGCTGAGATGAGGCCGCGGGACGATCAACTCGTTGATCGCGGTGGTGTCGAATTCCTTCAGCAACGATGGAACGTAATAGAAAATGCTGTGTCCGCTGAGGCCGTGCGCGGCGATGAGCGAATCGAAATCGGTGAGGCAACAAAGGTCGATGGCCAATCGCACACGGGGATCGAGCGCGGCGAGCCACCATGTCTTGGTAGCTCCCATCGACATACCGGTGGCGCCTAGCCTTTGCGGATCCACTTCCGGGCGGGATGCGAGGTAAGAGAGGGCCCGGAATTCGTCGAACATCATCATGCCCCACAGCACCTGTCCGCGCCAGAGCATGAGCTTGAAGGCGTCTTCTTCTCCGCGGTGGCCGTCGCTGTAGTGCTGGCGCTCACCAAAACACCAACTGTCGATGGCGAGCGTGACCACTCCCGTTTCCGCCAGGACGGGTGCATAGGCGGGTTGAACGCTGGTTCCTTCCAGCAGTTGTTCCTTGCCCAGACCGTACATTCCTGCGTGCCAGTGAATGAATAGTAAACCGGGCGCAGGGCGCTGTAGCCTCTTGGGAATCAACAGCAGAGCGGGAACTGGTTCGATCCCATTCAGGTCGAGGACAAGCCGTTCGAGAGTGTAGCGGTCGTGTTCTTCCGTGCGGACCAGTTTGGGCGGCGCGGGTTCATGCTGCCAGGGCAGATCGCCCAGCAGGCCCCAGAGATCGTCGCGCCGGCGCTGCTGGTATGCGGAGAATGTGGTTTCCGTTTCGGCCGCCAGGTTGCCGGCTGCGGCATTCAGGCCGAGAGGGATGCCGCCGGTCAACAGCGCGAATCGAGATACGAATTGGCGGCGTGTGGTGGTTCTTTGACCGGAGATTATCATGGCAATCCATTCTATACTGTGTGCTCGGCAAAATGCTGTGCGCGGGTCGTGCGTAAAACGGAGGGAGTTGGGGGTTTCAACCCCCGAATTAATCCCCATCCACCCGTTTTTTAGAAATCCATCCACGCGGCGAAGCCGCGCATGAAGTATACGGGCTTCAGCCCGTCTCTCGTGTCGGTAAATGGAAGGCTCGTCAACCTTCAAATTCCTGGCAATCCGGAATCAACGTCATTACCGGATCGAAGGGCGTTTATCATTACCCATCTACAATCATGGCGGTTAACTCCGGGTTTGCCTGCGACTCGTCCAGTCGACAGGTAAAAAGTTGGGGTGCCCGCGTGTTGTGGTGTACGCCGAGCAGGTAGCCGCGCTCCGAGCCGCCGGTGCCTCATGGCGGGTCATCTCGCAGCGGCTAGGCATTGGCATCGGCACCGCATGTCGGGCTCTCCAACACCCTTCCAAAAACCCTTTGGAATTCTCCCTCGCAAGTATCTGATTCCATAGTGCCGAAATCGACCGCTTCGACCCTTCCGAAATCATGTGTTATTGGGAGGAAATGGGCGTTCGAGGGGACTTGCCGTCCAGGCGGATGCCTTCGGCGCGGAGAACGAACGGTCTCGGTTTCCCACTCTTCGCGAGAAAGAAGGCAAAGAATGGGGTACCCAGGCTTTGTGGTTCGTTCAAGGGAGGGCATCCGGCACCCAGCATGTCCGCAATGCGCTGCGTGCATTGCTTAAGATTGCGTTCCGTTGCCCCTGGCGGGCGATTTGCCTGCCGAACAGCCCTCAACCGGCTTCACGTTGAGGCGCATGGTGGCGTAGGTGATTCCCGGCAGAGTGTTCTCCGCGCGATTTTGTATCGGTAACTTCGAATCCGCTTCCTTGTACACCAGATAGCCCCCATCGATCTGCAGATTCGGTAGTTCTTTGGCCAGGTCGGTGACGTGCTTCTGCGGGATCATCAGATAGTCGCCGGAAAGCAGGCAAATATGTTTGGCTAACAGCCCGTTATCGGCAAACGCCTGCTGCGTAGCCAAAGCGGTGGTCGGCCTGCTGTTGAGCAGGAATTTGGTCCGCTGTTCCCAGTCAGCCAACACCTCCGAAAATACGTTGAGCGCGGGAACGCTGATAGCCGGCAAGCTGACGAGGGGGAGACCTATCTTGGCGGCGTTCATCATGATGTTGATCGCTTTTATAAACAGAGAAGTTTCCGCGGCCTTGGAGATGTTCACAGCAAGCTTGCCTGCGCCTTTGGTGAACAGGATGTTGCTGGAACCCTGCGTAGCCTGAGGAGTATGGAAGCCGAGCTGGTCGAGCGAGGGAATCTTGCCTGTTTTCTTTTCCGGCGTGAGCGAGGCAATCGAGGTCCACGCCAGCGGAGCGAGTACGTTCATGAGCGGATATACCTGCGTGGTGTCCACGCGCAACTGCGAGGCGCGCAGATTGCTGTCGCCGCTGCCGGGGCGATATTGCGACAGAGCGATGCTGATAGCCACGTCGCCGTCGTAGTTCAGCAGCTCATCTTTGTCGACGTGGTCGGCATAGCGCAGCCTCTTCTCATCTGTCTTGTAGTGCAGATACTGCGTATTGGCGGCTGGATCAGGAAGCTGATCCGGTGAATCGTGTGACGCCGCCTTCATTCCATAGTTCGGACTATATGGGTTGACAGAGTCGAAGAACCCGTTCCAGAGATCAGAGGATGTGTGTGGCGTATCCTCGTCGGAGACCTGCGGAACGGCGGCTTGTGCGGCGGCGAGCTCGGGCAAAAGCGCGGCTAGCAGGCCAAAGGTTGAGGCATCGCTAACAAAACGGCGGCGGGAAAGGGACATGGTCATTCTCCTGAGGTGAGTTTTTGGCAGGCTACTGGACAGCGCTTATCAGATCGGCTTGTCACTCTGGCCTGATTGTAATCACATAATGAGTGGCGCCAGTGAGTTCGTCCGCAGTAGCTGGGCTTCCTCCTAGGCTGGTGTCAGACGGTGGCGATAAAAACTCGTCAATTGGGCGAGGGGAAAAAATAAAATGCCATTCTTGCAAATCATTGAGTTCAGGACCGATCTGGCCTTTACTCAACTGCCATGAATTCGCATCGACCGGGTTCTGGCGCTGTCTGAGAAAGTCGCCCTGCGACCGAATGCGGCCCAGCTTATCAACCAGAAACACATAAACGTAAGTTTCCTTGGTCCTCGCCCGTAACTCGAAATACAGATTGGCTTCCGCGGGAACGCTAAACTCGTTCGACCCAGATAGCGGCAAGCGATGTTGCTCGGTTTCTCCGGTAGATACGCGGATCATCACATTGGGAGGAGCAGGTAGGACGGGAATCTGTAATGCGTTCCTCCAAAAATCCACCTGATGCTGGATGCCGGTAAGTTCCCGCCGGCTCAAAGGCATGTCTATGTGGGGTGTCTTTGCCAGATCGTGCAGTTGGCCAATGATGGTTGAAGCATTGTCCATCCTGTTTTGCAAAAGAGCATAGCGGTATTGCAGTACTAAAGTCTGTGGGTCGTAGGGACTGCGTTGAGAGGCTTTTGCAGTATTGTCCCGGAAGCTGTCTTCATCGCCTGTCATCAGGCTTTGCATGGCGTTGAGATAAATAGCGTTCAGATTCTGGTCTAACTTCAAGACTAGAGATCCGCTATCATTTCCTATAAATGGAGCGATGTCGGGAAGTTGATTGGGATTTACAGCGGTAACATTCTCTTGAAGAAAATGGGCCAGTTGGGAATCGTCAATAAACGACTTATCTTTGGCTGCCAATCCCAGATCCAGGGCCTGAAATAACAGTCCTCCAAATAATGAATGATCCGGGATGCTCCCTCTATCGCTTGCCGTCTGATTGCCCTGTGCGGATACGATCACTTTGCGGCTGTTTCGCGATGCCAGCGCTGCTATAAAATTGCCGGACTCCCTCACGCCCTGACGAGCATCCTCAATAGCGATGCCGCTGTTGCATGCGTCCAGGATGACTAGGATATGCCGCGCCGGCAGGTGACTGACATTTTCAAGAAACTCTTTAAGCTCGATCAAACTGCTAACGCCTTGTTCCCGGGCGTTATACGGTACAAGATATCCGCTTACTCCCTTGATGTTCCCATTCTGATACGAATTAGACGTTCCATGCCCTGAGAAGAAGAGAATAAAATCGTCGCGGTCGCATAGAACGTTCTTTAAATCGTCCTGTACAAGAGTATTGATTGCATCCCACGTCGCTTTTTCGTTGCGCAGGGGCTCTGTTTTTGCCAACGATTCATAGGATTGATAACCAAACTTGGTTTCAAGCACGTGCTCAAGGGAATTGGCATCATTGACCGCTGAATGTAGAAGCGGCCACTTATCGTCATGTTGGTAATGATCAATCCCAATGGTCACAAAGATATGTTGGGGCTCGGTAGTAGCCGCGCACTTTGCATTCTGCGCAGTGGCGGTTGCGATGGCGCTTAAGAGAAGCGCCAAAGCAAACCCCAGCAATCGTATTTGGAAGCATAATCTCACTTGTCAGCCTCCTTGGGAACGCTACGCACTGTCGTTATGTTGATGCCCCAATTCGTAGGTATAACAGGTCGTGGGCCGCGCGTGCTACTGCTGGTGTCAGTCAACAGCTTCTGCAATGGTGATTCCATTCCGCGCGTGTCGCGAGAGGCGACGCCTTCAAAGTTCAACACGTAAGGGTCGGGAAGTGGCTCCGCGGTGCTGAGCAGAATAAATGTGTCCACGCCGCAGGGCGGGACGATGCTCAGGCGGGACGAGCCTGGCGAGACAAAGTGACGGCCGCAATTGGCAACGCGGGGAAACTGGTCATCAGTGTTGTCGATCGGATTGGGCAGTTCGCCTTGTCCTTGGCAATTGATGTCGAGAACGTAGATCCAGCGCTGCTCTGTGAACGTTTTGGTGGACTGCATGGCCTGGGCATCGTTGTCCGCACCGGATAGGTTTTCAAAGTGAGGCAGCTCACACCGGCCGGAGGTACAGCCAGCGGGGTGCTGCACCTGTGTGTCTTCGGGTTGGTAGACGTTGATGCCGATGAGCAGTGCGCTCTGAGTCTGCGCAATGGCCTGTGTATCGGAAAACACGCAGATCAAAACGGACAGAGCGGCAATGAACATTTTCATATGCGCTCCGAAGGGATAACTGACAAGTATAGTCCCGTTTATTTCACGATGCAATAAAAATATGGGGGCTTAGGAAAATGACGCTTATTGAAGTTGGCGCCAAGCCGAATCTGTAACGGATCTGACAAATGCACTGAAGGTGACTGTTAGTCAGGTGTAAACTGGGTGCGCAATTTTCTGGCTATCTTTCTTCTCACGAGAGGGATGCTATGAAGATTCCGGCGAAGACCCTACGAATATGCGTTTTTATGATACTCGGGATGAGTGCGTTGGGCTGTTATCAACAACTGAGGACGTGACATTTCGCCGGTTATGATGGGCGAAGAAAGGAACATAATACCGGTCTCGGCAATACGTTCCTTTCTTCCTAAGAGCTCGTCATGCGACGCGCGCAGCTATGGCTGGGCCGTCACGATCCACCCGGACTGAAACGGCACATTTTCATAGCCGAGTATTTCCACATGGATATTGCTGAAAACGACTGGTATGCCTCGCGAAAAGATAGGGTCCGGCCCATCCGTCACCTGAAAATGAAGATGAGGCGACGTGCTGTTGCCGGTATGTCCCAGTTGTCCAATCACCTGACCGCGTTTCACCACGTCCCCCTTCTCCACCTTCACGCTTCCTGCGCGGAGATGCGCGTAGGTTGAGAATTCTCCTCCTCCGTGGCGGATCACAACGTAGTTACCGAACAGCTCCTTGTAGCCAATCATCATCAGCTTGTTCTGTTGCTCTTGCCACCGTTGCTGAAAGGCATTGTTGGATTCGCCAGGCTGTTGCAGGTTGCTATCGGATTCCAGTATGTCCTTGCGCGCCTCAACGACTACTCCGTCGGCCGCGGCCACCACATCCTTTCCATAGCCATAATAGTCAGTGAGCTTCGCACCCTGCCCTGTGTGCGTGCGGCTATCGGCGCCCAGGCTGTCGAGATCGATCGCAAACTCCTGGCCCACTGACCAGCGGTGGTGGCTCTGCAAAGAAGGCGCGCACGCTACATACCAGGTGCCGGCCACGGGCAAGTGATAGTCGTTCGACGAATGGTACTGTTTCACATGCAGCGTGGTCCTCGCCTGTACTGGCTTGCCGTCCGCCGCTGTTCCATGCGCGGTGATGGCGATCTCATCGACCGCTCCGTCGAATAGCATCGGTATCGTCGTGATCACCATCGCGCTGCCCTGCTCCAGGGTGCGAGTGGAGGCGAACTTCACGTTGTCCGGAAGGAATCGGCTGGTCTGGAAGTAGAAGTCGTACGGTTTTAAGACACCCTGCTGACTCATCGACGAGAATATTCTGGCTGCACCGTCCAGGTCGCTGGCGTTCAAGGTCAGCGTCAGCTTCGGCTGGCCTCCGCGAAGGGCTTGGATGTCAATTGCATCGATTGTGCAGGTGACGTCCGGGTTCCACACCGCGATGTTCTGGATTACTGCCGAGTACAGTCCGTGTTGTTGCTCCACTGGGTACGAATACACGTAATCGGCCGGGTGAACGCGCACTTCCAGCGCTGTGCCGGATGCAGCGAAAGCTACGGTCGAGAAGATAGTTGTGTAGACACCGATGCCCAGTGCAAGCGTCATTGCTGCCGCAACCGTGGAACCGGAGTTTCCGAACAGTGAGCACGCCGCAAAGCGGAATTCCCGCCATGTGGCCCGGAAAAAGCCGGCCCCACGAACATCGCGGCGCTTCCCGAAAAACTTCAGCCAATTTGTTTGCATCCTTTGCATGTGCTTCCTTTCGCGTTTCACGCTTTCACAGTAGGTACAACATCTGCGCCGCAATAGGGGCAGAACTTGCCGCCGGCATTCACGCTGCGCTGGCACTGCGGGCACACAGGAGCCAGGCGATGTCGGCATTGAGTACAGAAGCTAAACCCAGGCTCAACTACCGCGCCGCATTGCGGACAGTTGGCTACGCGCGGCTTGCGCAGTATGAAATACAAGACGATGCCGAGGGCGTTGGGAATGAAGATCGCGAGCAGCGTCCAGAGAACACGGCTCATGCCGCGGCGGCCTGCATCGCGGTTTACGTAGCCGATGAGGAGCACATAACACGCCAAAAACGTTCCCGCAACGATTCCCCCCAACACCACCGCGACGACTGGCGGGTTTGTCGGGTCGAAGCGAACAAGAAAAGCCAGCAGCGTTGGCAAAGATAAGAAAACGAGAAGCGCGATGAAGTAAGCCCACCGCGAGATGATACGGACTTCGTCCATAAAGGACGTCGAATTTTCATTCTTGACTGGCATTTCAATTCTCCTTTGAGTTCATACAACATTGTTCCTGCTACTCGGAAATCTTCCCATTCAACCGTAGTACGAGCTGTTGTGGTCCACCAGATGGGTTCCCCGTGCAAGCAGGAGAATCGCCGCAAAAATCGCCGGCATCAAACAGAACGCCGCAAAACCGGCCTCCCACACCGGCACGGAAAGCCGAGCCTGCTGGCCTATCCACGCAAACCCGTACCACAGTACGGCTGTGGTGAATGCAGTGCACAGCGTCACAGCCGCACAGCAGACCACGATCACCCATAGCCGTTCTTGCTGGCGCTGCAATTCCTGTGCCCGCTGGCGCACTCGCATCTGTGTCGTGGACACGAGACTTGCATCAGCCGCGATCGGAGTCGCTCGCAGTGAACGGACCGTCTTCCGCGAGTTCTCCGCGAACTCGCGACAGCTCGCGCATGACTCCAGGTGAGCCGCCAGCCACGATTGTTCCGCGCTGCAGACTTCGTCCGGGCCGGACAAGGCAATCAGCAGTCGTGCTCGTTCATGCAGATCATTGTTCACAAGCAGGCTCCTTTCAACCACGGTTCCAGAGCGCTCAAGCCGCGATATATCCGCGATTTCACCGTGCCCACGGGCGCGCCGGTCACCTTTGAGATTTCTCCGATCGACATCTCTTCCTGGAAACGAAGCACCAGGGCTTCGCGGTATTCCGCCGCCAGATGTTGCATGGCTGCGGAAATCTGCTCGCTCTGCTCGCGTTGAATCGTTACATCGAGCCCCGAGGGCTGCCCGACGGCCGGAATATCGAACGGGACGCCATCGTCGTCAGTCAGACTGCCGAGTTTCGCAGGCTGCCTGCGGCGCAGGTCGTCGAGGAACAGATTGTGCGCGATGGTGAAAAGCCATGTACTGAACTCATGACGGCCGTCGTATTGGTGGCCGCGCTCAAGCACCCGGATCCAGGTTTCCTGAAAGAAGTCCTCAGCAACTTCCCGGCGCCCGGTCAGGTATACCAGGTAGCGCAGAAGGCGATGCTGGTACTTCTCGATCAGGTGATCGAGTAGGTCGGGATCATGACGCCGAAGTCCACGAGCGATCTCTATGTTCTCGTCCGCCATCGCACTCACGAAATAGCAAGCAGTCGTATTCATGCTGCGGTGTATACGCGGAAAGGTCAAGAAAAGATGCAAGTTCCGGATGAATATCATATTTTTCCCTCAGAACCGCCGCCAGCGCCTTTACCGCCTCTACTCCAGAAAGATTTGCCATCTACAGAACTCCCTCTGCGTGTAAAACGCTGAAAATAAATCGATAATCCCTTGTGTCATCCAGGCTGGTTTTCGGGAAGGGGCCTGTGCCGGGTCGGGGGCAGGGGTCAGGGGAAAGCAGTATATGGCCGTTATGCGTAAATATGGATGGGGAAACAGCTAATAGCTAACAGCTGTCAGCTATCAGCTTTCAGCAAATAGGAAGGCACGACTCGGCCCGATTAGCGCTCCGTCAGGTATTTCAGCACGGCGACGCCGCGATGAAAACTTGCCCAACCATCGGTCCATTAAGAAAGATGGCTGACGAGCGGCGAAGCCGTCCCCCAGCTCTCAATAGCGAGTCCTGAGTAGAATCGGTGAGCACTGCGGCGTTTACCAGGAGTTATCTTTGGTTCCGCATACTCGTGTATGCCTCCCGAAGGAGGGCCAAAGATTTGGCCCCAAGCCTTCGGACGGCAATACTCGTTTGTTCGATCAGCTTACCGCTTCCAGTGTTCTGCGTGCTGCCACGGAGTACATGAGCCGCGTGAATCCGCTCATGATGAGGTTGATGCCGAGGATCGTGCCGATTGCCCAGATTGAACTGCCTGGCCAGGGACGCCAGATCAGATATGCCAGGAATAGGGTTACGATCCCATTGAATAGAACCCATCCGGAGCCGGGCAATGTGCGGAACTGGAAGAACATAACGGTCTCCAGCACTCCCTCGATGAAGAACATCACCGCCATCGCCAGGGTAAGAGACTCCAGTGCGAGTCCCGGATTGAAGGCCAGATAGAGGCCGCCTAGAATATAGACCGCGCCGATCAGCAGCCTCCATAGGAATGATCCTGCGCCTCGTGCCGCGAACGCGGACGCCACGTACGCGATGCCGCTGAAAACGATGATCCAGCTGACCGCGATAGATACGCCGATGCCGGTCGCCAGCGGCAGAAACAACGCCAGTACTCCCAATAGGACCATGACGATGCCCCATCCGATAGAGGCCCCGGCGGCTTGCTTGAAGATGTTTGTTGTGCTATGTGCATTCATGTTGTCTCCTCCTTTTCTTGTGAGCCGTGTGACGCGGGCCTGAAGCCTCGCGTTCGTGCGGCAGTTGTATCGGCTGCTCAACCTCAGCCACGAGGGCGGGTGTCTGTTTCTCTGGGTTCAGCAGGCTGCCCGCCCTCAGCGCCCAAGTCGGGGCCGATGTATTGGCGTGAATTGCGAAGGCTGCTACACTCGTCGCTACTAGTGCGCCTTGACCTTCGACTCGATCCCCTTGAGCAAGTTCTCAAACTCGGCAATATGGGATTCGAGATCGGTTTTCGCTTGGTTCCAGGCTTCACCGCTGGACTTCTTCAGTTCCTGCAGTTTCCGCTGGATTGACTGTTTCTTCGGAGTCAGGTCGGCGATCGCTTTGATCTCCGCGTTCGCCTTGGCATTCTCCGCCTGTGCTTTCAACGTGTGCAGCTTGGCCTCAGCCAATTTGATCTGGGACTCAAGCTTGTCATGCACTGCCTGCTTTGCAACGATTGTGCCGGTACTCATACTGTCTCTCCTCTTTTTTTCACTGGTTAATGGGGTGTGGGTGCGCGGTCAATCTGCGCTAAACGAGGACTTCGGCAACTTTCGATTTCAGTGCGGCTGCCTTTGCCTTCAGGACTTCGACCTTGGCTTTGGCCTGGAGTTCAGCCGCATGACGCCTCTCCCTCGCATTCTTCAGGTGTGCCTCTATCTGCGCGTCGAGTTGGCTGATCTTCTCCTGAAGTTTGGCCTTGCGGTCGGCATGCGCCTTCGCGAATTCGGCCTTCAACTGGGCCAGGTCGGCCTTCATTGCGGCGGTCTCCTCCTCGTCCACGGTGTGCTTCACGTCCGACAGCGACCAGCGGAACACTTTGCCGTCAATCGCTTCCATGCGGACATCCACCGGAGTCGTCCAGTCTTCCTGAACCTCCGCGAGCACCGCGAACTTACCCGGCAGCAGTTCCTTGGTCACGTCGTCTATGAAATTACCGCCGATTCTGGCATTGTTCAGGTCGGCCGTGCTGCCTGCCAGCAGTCCGGCCGTTGCGCCGATCGCCAGCCCAACAGGTCCGCCGAGCAGGCCGATCAGGCTGCCCAGCGAGGTTCCGACCAGAGCCCCGAGCGGACCGGAGTCGTCCCCTTGCTTTACTGTCGCGGTGCCGTCTGCGTTTTTTGTGGCCACTGCGTAGGCGAAGACAGCGATGCTGCCTTCGTCATCCAATTGAAGAAGGGCGTTCCTTCCTTTGTAGGCTTTGTCTTCCGTGTCGAATACAACTACCAACATTCTGTCCATGGTTTTGTGCTCCTGTTTTTTGATTTGTCGTACGACTCTTTTAAAGCAAGAGGAGTGCCAAATGCTAACCAATTCAAAACGTTGAATGTGCCCGCAGATACGCGGTGATATCGTTGTGCAAACGTTCGCCAATTGGCGAAACTCCGCCACAATTCAGATCCGGAAGCGGCTATTGTCAGCAACTTAGGATTGGAACTGGAATTGCACTGTAGTAGGCCAAGAGGGCCATGCGGATGCTGAAGATCCAGAGGTTTGCAAACGGGCAAGTGGTGTACGTCTTGAGCGGCCGGATGGATGCGGAACAGGCAGCAGGACTCGACAGCCTCTTTGGCGATGAGTCCGAGGGGATCAGAATTGTCGTGGACCTGAAAGACCTCACCCTCGTGGATCGAGATGCTGTTCTATTTCTCGAACGATGTGAAGCGGGCGGCATCACACTGCGGAACAGCCCGGCGTACATTCGAGTATGGATTGACAGGGAACGATGCGACGCAAGGTTGCGGAGCGAACAGCGAAACCTTCCGGACGCGACTCGGAAGAAGTAGGCCTCCGCTGTTCTCAGCCGTTGAGGCGTTTGAAGTGGTTCTTGTTGATTTTCAGTGACCTGATTTTCGACTCTAGGGTAGACCGTGGTATGCCCAGCCTGGTTGCAGCACCCAGCGGTCCGTAGACCCGGCCTCCGCTCTCCTTCAAGGCACTCTCGATCATCTCTTTCTCCTGCGCGGCAACCTTCAGAGAGAGTTCAGCCCGTCCCTTCGACTCTGCTGCTTGGGGCTGCCGCGACAGCCAGCTTTCGTCAACGGAGAAGTTCTCCGACTCGCAAACAATCACTGAACGCTCAATGACGTTCTGCAACTCACGTATATTGCCAGGCCAGGGATAGGCTTGCAGTAGTTCCAGGCTCCGCTTGTTCATCCGCCGGATGGTCCTGCCTGCTTTCCTTGCGTATCGGTCGATGAAGTATTCGACAAGCAGCGTAATGTCCTCTTTACGCTCCCGCAGCGGCGGAATCTCGATGGGAAAAACGTTGAGCCGGTAGTAGAGATCGCTGCGGAAGGTGCCCTCGGCCACCGCTGCTTCTAGATCACGGTTGGTCGCGGCAATTACGCGCACTTCAGCGCGGATAATGGCGTTCCCGCCCACCCGTTCGAACTCGCGCTCTTGCAGAACACGGAGGAGGGCGACCTGGGTTTCAGGCGGAAGCTCCCCGATCTCGTCGAGGAAGATCGTACCTCCTTCGGCCAATTCGAAGCGGCCAAGACGGCGCTGAGTGGCCCCGGTAAAGGCTCCCTTCTCATGGCCAAACAGCTCCGAGGCGATCAAGTCGCGCGGGACCGCCGCACAGTTCACGCCCACAAACGCCCGTGACGAGCGCCGGGAACGCTTGTGGATGGCACGGGCGATCAACTCCTTGCCGGTCCCGGTCTCTCCGGTGACGAGGACAGTCGAATCGGTTGGCGCAACCTTGGCGACGCGCGCGAGCACTGCATTCAAGGCGGGTGAGACGCCCACTATCTCCTCGAACATGGATGTCTTGTCAATTTCGTCGCGGAGCGCGATGTTCTCTCGGAAGAGTTGATCTCTCAGCGTCTTGATCTCGTCGAGTGCACGTTGGAGACTTACTTCGGCCCGCTTCCGATCCTCGATGTCGATGCTCGCTCCAAACCATTTGACTATAGCGCCGTCCTCGTCGCGGAAGGCGTCCGCTCGATGGAGCATCCAGCGATATTGACCGTCCGCTCTGCGGACGCGCGATTCTTCCTCAAAGGGTTCCCCCGTCGCGATGGAAGCACGCCTCCTTTCCACAAAAATCTCAACATCTTCGGGATGAATACAGGCAGTCCACTGCCAGCCGAGCAGGTCCGCTTGCGATAGACCTACGAATTCCTGCCATCTCTGATTGAAGAAATCTAGATAGCCATCCGGCCGAGCGGTGTGGATCAGCGCAGGGGCGGAATCAATGACGCGTTGAAGATCCACGGCCTGCCAAGGTAGGTCGGAGCTGTGCCCGCCAGAAGTCATGCTTTGAATATTACACCGAGAACATGGCTGTGCTGGATAGCGATGCCAGGCGAGTGTCGCTTGTTCTCACTTTGGAGTATCAAGGGTATTGTCTGCCAAGCAGCCAACTTCAACCGAACATTACTAATGAGAAGTTGGCATTTCAGAATCGATTTTTCAGGCGCACGGGAAAAAAGCAATTTTCCCTCAGAACCGCCGCCAGCGCTTTTACCGCCTCTACTCCAGAAAGATTTGCCATCTATAGAACTCCCTCCGCATGTAAATCGTTGAAAATAAATCGATAATCCATTGTGTCATCCAAACCACACTGAGAGAAGGGGCGGGGAAGGAACAGGGATCAGGGGTCAGGCGTGAGCCGTCTGGGAATAGAAAGGCACGACTCGGCCCGATCAGCGCTCCATCAGGTATTTCAGCGTGGCAAAGCCGTCCCCAAGTTTTCAACGGTGGCATGGGGAGAATCGGTGAACGCAGGGGCATTTTAAGGGGTAATTAAATCTTCGAACCCCGACCATCGGAAAGGAATATAGTTGGAGACGATCATTCAATAGGGGATTATCTGCGCTTTTTGCAATTCGATTCAAGGTGGACGCTCGATGGGTATCATTTCTGAATTGCAGTCAAAAATCCTTACTCGCAGCACGACCCCTGGTGAGTACCAGGTCTACAATGCAGCGCTCGAATGGGATCTTGTTGAGCCTATTGTCATTCAAAGCGCCAATGACCTGAAATCAAAGAAGTTCTGGCACGACCGGTTTACTCCCTATCACCATCAGGTCACGAATCTTATCACGTACTGCCGCCGTCTGCCTGTAACCCTTCTTGCGGACGACGTAGGCCTCGGTAAAACAATCAGCGCTGGGCTCATTATGAGCGAACTTATTTCCCGCGGGAGGCTTTCCAAGATCTTGGTCGTCTGCCCGAAGCTACTTGCACACCAATGGAAGGAGGAGATGGAAACTAAATTCGATATTTCCGCCGAGATTGCCATCGGGAGGGAACTTCTTGGGGCAGATCCCGACGAAATTGGGGCGATCATCACAACGTATAACTCCGCTCGAATGTATCTAGAAAAGATTCCCAATGATCGATTCCAAATGCTGGTACTCGATGAAGCCCACAAGCTGCGCAATTTATACGGTGTCGAGAAAACGCCTCAAGTCGCGAAGGTTTTTCGTAACGCCCTTGAAAATCGCAGGTTTCGATTTGTCCTTATGTTGACTGCAACGCCGATTCAAAACCGGCTTTGGGATCTGTACTCTCTGATTGATCTGTTGACCGTGGCCCGGGGGCATGAAAACCCCTTTGGCAGCGAGGGGCTTTTCCTCCGTCGATTTATCGCCGATCGGGCAGATCAGGCCCGTCGGCTTAAGCCTACTGCACGAGACCAGTTCCGGAACATCGTGTATAGCTATATGTCCCGTGTGCGCCGGGGCGACGCCAAGCTCTACTTTCCTGATCGTGTGGTGCAGATGCACCGCGTGAATCCAACAGCAGCCGAACTAGAACTCATCCGCGCGATTGCTAAACCGATCCAGAGGCTCAATCGCCTAGCGCAGATTTCGATACTGCAGGCCCTCACGAGTAGCCCGGAGGCGCTATCCGCACAACTCACGAATATGGCTCGCAGAGGTACTGTTCCTGAAGAACTTGCGATGGCCGTGTTAGCAATTGTCGCCAAAATGCCCCTCAGCGCGAAACTCCATGGACTCGAAGTACTTATAGAGAAATTGCGCGAGGAAAACTCTGAACGCTGGAGGCTTGTGGTCTTCACGTGCCGTCGAGAGACTCAGACAACTATCCAGATCTTCCTCGAGGAGCGGGGACTCAAGGTCGGGATTATCAATGGAGATTCCGGTGCCCGAAATCAAGAGACGCTCGCGAGATTCCGGAAGAATCCGCCAGATTGCCGGATAATTGTTTCGACAGAGGCAGGGTCCGAGGGCATCAATCTACAAATCGCCAATGTGGTTGTTAATTACGATCTGCCGTGGAATCCGATGATCGTTGAACAACGGATCGGCCGTGTACAGCGGCTGGCGTCAGAGCACGCCCACGTGAGCGTTTTCAACATCATGCTCCGCGGCACGTTCGAGGAATATATCGTAGGTAGGCTTATGGAGAAGCTTCAAATGGCCGCGCATGCGATTGGTGACATTGAGGCTCTGCTGGAAGCAGCTGATATAGGCGAAGGCGATGAGGATATGGCTAAGAACTTCGAGGAGCGGATTCTAGATCTGGTACTCGCCGCGTTAGCCGGAAAGGACGTTGCAAGGGAAACTCAACTCAGGATGGAAAGTATCGAGAACGCAAAGGTTGAACTCGCGCGTTCCGAGGAGACCATCAATAATCTACTCGGGAGCATGGAAGGAGCGGAATACGTCGGTCCACGAGCACCTCGGCTCCCCGAGATTAAGCATTCAATGGATCCGCGCGAGTTCGCGCTTCGGGCGCTTCAATGTGTCGGCGTCCAACTTACCCAAAAGGGTCCTGACCTTTATCGCGCCGAGGAAGATGGAAGATGGGAGCATGTCCGGTTTAAGGAAGCTATCATTCCTGAGGTTCGGACAACGCTTTATGCGCCGGGTACTCCGGCCTTCCAGAATTTAGTTAGCCGCCTGATCGCCTCAGGTCTCCATGAAATCAATGACATCGATGCTGATCCGGTGAAAGCAAGCGAGGCGGTTGCGAAGGATTGGGCATCTGCATTCGGGGCAGATGTGGAAAGGGTGCAAGTTGAAAACGCAACGCACATATTCGGCGGTCATGCCTTACTTCGTGTCCGGGCCACTGTGGCCCATGACAGTTATGAACGACTCGTTCGGGTACCATGCTCGCACGAGAACCATCGGGGACCCGCAACATGGTTAGCACTTGCATCACTCCCGAAGACCATCGAAGATCCGTTGTCGGTTGGCGTTGACGCCGAGAAGCTCAAGAGTGCAGCTCAAGAGGACGATGGAATCTCAGAGTTTTGCCGGTTCTATCTGGAGAGACGTGAACAAGAACTGCGATCCGCAGGAGCGGATGAACGGAAGCGAAAAAAGCTGGAAGACGACTTCACACCTCGACTTCAAGTTTCCATAGTCGGATTGGCGGGTGACGTTCACCGGGAGGTCAACGTGCGGGTTCACTACTCATTTGGCGGCCAAGGCGACTACGAAACTATGCTATCTGTGACTCCCCATGATGAAAAGGTCCTAGATGCACCGAAGATGCATGCATGTGCACAAAGCGGCCGGATCGTGCCCACTACGTGTTTGGGTCGATGCGAATTAACCGGCACAGAGATACTGAGTCATCTACTTGTGACCTCGGAAATTAGCGGGCGCCACGCGCTACCGGAGTGCACTACGCGGTGTAGTTTAAGTGGCAAATGCATATTGCAGGACGAAGCGGAAGTGTCATCAGCTACAGGGAAAGTTGTGGCAAAATGCCTGCTGAAAACCTCGGCGTTGAGTGGTCGTAGGGCTGAGCCAGAGCACTTCTCGGTTTGCCAATTCACAGGTGCGGAAGTGCTGAAAGAAGAGCTTGTCGTGAGTGAGATTTCGGGTAAGCGTTATCGCGTCGATGAGCAGATGCGTTCTGTCGTGTCAGGCATTACTGGACACCGACAAGAATTCGTTACCTGCTACGAAACGCGCGAACAGATTGCAGTTTCCGAGACAGAGCAGTGCGAGGTGACGGGTCACCAAGTTCGGAGGGGAGTCTTGCAGGAGTGTGAGGTCACTGGAAAAAGGGTACTGCCTTCTGAGCTAGAGCAGTGTGCGGTCACGGGTAAGCGTGCATTGCACCAGTTCTTCGTATCAAGCAGTATGTCTCAAAGTCGACTCTTGCAGGATGCGGCGATCAGGTCCACAAGAGATACCTTTTGTACTCCGGCAGAATCACAGTACTGTTTTTGGAGTGGTCAAAGGTACCACCCGGACGACCTCCGCATATGCACGCTCACTGGATTGCGAATTCACTCAGTATTTATCTCGGAGAACGGACCGCCCCGTCTACGACCTTTAGCTGAAATACTAGATGGAACTAAGCGGGTCGTGGATGAGATGCCCCTGTGGGATTCAGCAGCGAACATAGTTGGCATACTGCAAAAAGCCGGGAAATGCCGAGTTGAATCCGCCGTTTTGTCACCGGCAAAGACGCATCTCGCGATTTGCTGTGAAGTGAAGACGCTCCTAGGATTGCGTACGAACCATTTGGGGGCTATTTACGATATTGCGCGGCATACGGCTGTAGGTCAGATTGTCTCCGGCAAGCGCATCAATAACGGATGGATCGAACAACGGCGGTAATGGAGCAAGGACTCTTGAGAAACTGAACAATACAGATTTTAATCTACTGTCCGAACAGATCGTTCTACTTTCCCTGATCCCTGTTCCCTAGTCCCTAGTCCCTAATCCCTAGTCCCTGTTCCCTAGTCCCTAGTCCCTATTCCCTAGTCCCTAGTCCCTATTCCCTAACCCCTATTCCCTAGTCCCTATTCCCTAATCCCTGTTCCCTGTTCCCTGTTCCCTGTTCCCTGTAACTAGACTAGGTCATGACTAGGTCAACTCCCCGAAATTTCCTGCAAATAATTTGCCTTAACCTCAACATAAAAAATAGGATAGTTCGTTTTAGGCGAAAGCATGGAGAAAAACTGCCCTTATAACAGAAAAGCATGTCCTTATAAGCGCACGCTTCATGCTCATAAAAGCCCAAAAAGTGTACTTCCAGTGTCACTTTCTGGCAGGTAGCCGGGCACTGCCCCCTGACTCCTGATCCCTGTTCCCTGTCCCATAACCCCCGTTTCCCGCTTCCCAAATAACCCAATTTTGCGCAAAAAACCTCTACTTCGGGGTAGAGGCTTTTTTTACGCGTTTTCTGCACGAATCCCTTACCCCTGACCCCTGAAATCAGGCCCCTTGCCGTTGATTTTTGAGCCTGCCTAACCTCCGCCCACCCACCACTTTTCCCGCCTCCGGCCAGCCAAAATTACCTATTTCCCGCCAATATCGCTTATTCTGTTAACAATCCTTTCACGCGAAGGCAAGCCACCAACAACCTTATGAATCCAGTCGCTTTGGCGGTTGACGATCTTCGGGAGCAGTATACGCGGGAGATGGAGCTTGTCCGCCTGACCTGCGAACGCACTGGAGACGGCGCCGCCGCCATCCGGCGACGTTCCTCTGTGGTCGACCGCATCCTCATCGAAATGTGGCGCCGCGCCTTCGCCGGCCAGCCGCCTGGCAACGTCGCGTTGCTCGCCCTGGGCGGCTATGGCCGCAAGGACCTCTTCCCCTACTCCGACATCGATGTGCTCTTCGTCTTCGCCGATGAAAAAACAGAAGCGCACTGCCAAGACATCGTCCGCGCTATCGTTCAGGGAATGTGGGAGATAGGCCTCCGCGCCAGCCCCTGCTACCGCACCCTCAAGGAAGCCGGGCGCTTCGATCCCGTCAACCTCGAATTCACTCTGGCCACTCTCGACCGCCGCTTCCTTGCCGGGCATCTTCCCCTCTACCAGCAGCTTCACCAGACTGTGCTCCCTGACCTCTTCCTGGGCGAGTGGCACGCCATCACCCAAAAGCTCGGCGAAATCGCCCGCGCCCGCCACGCCAAATTCGGCAACACCATCTTCCACCTCGAGCCCAACCTCAAGGACTGTCCCGGCGGCCTGCGCGACTACAACCTCGCCGTCTGGTTCGCCATGCTCTTTCACCTCAAGGAGACCAAGGAGTGGCCCCGCCAGCCCGGAGGTGTATTCCAAAGCGCACGTGGCGATGCCGAGGCCGCCTTCGACTTCCTCGCCTCCGCCCGCTGTTTTCTCCACTTCCGTCATGGTCGCGACGACAACACGCTCGACTGGCAGTCGCAGGACGAAGCTGCCGCCAACTCCATCGGCCTGGAAACTCGCGGCACCGCTGATCCCGCCTACTGGATGCGCACCTACTATCGCCACGCCCGCGTCATCTATCGCCGCGCCGTTCTTTTGATGGAGCACGTCCCCGCCCCGGTCAGTTTCTACCGTCAGTTCCGCCGCCGCCGCACTCCCATTCCCGGCACTGACTTTTTTCTCGACCAGGGCCGGATTGATATTGCTCCTGGCGCGCGCTTCAACGACACCGGCGCCATCCTGCGCATCTTCGCCCTCATGGCTACGCACGGCTACACGCTTTCGCAAACTGCCGAAGACCGCATCACAGATGCCTTGGCCGCGCTCGCTATCCACATCCCCGAAGGCCCTTACTTGTGGAACGCCCTCCGTGCGGTCCTTCTCGGGCCGCACGCCGCTCATGCTCTCCGCACCATGCACGCCCTCGGTGTTCTGGAAATGCTCATCCCCGAGTTCCACGGTATCGACGCCCTTGTGATTCGCGACAGCTATCACCGCTACACCGTCGACGAGCACACCTTCCTCACCATCGACAATGTCCACGGCCTGCGCCAGCCCACCCTCGAATACGAACAGCGCCTCGCCCAGCTAATGCCGGAAATCGAGCGCCTCGACCTTTTTCTCCTCGCTCTCATGCTTCACGACACCGGCAAGGCACGCCGCACCGGCGACCACATCACCTCCAGCATCGAACTGGCCGACGCCTTCCTCGCACGGCTGGACTTTGACGCTGAAGAACGAGAGACCGTCCTCAACCTCATTCGCTTTCACATCGAAATGTCCAACACCTTGCGCCGCGACATATTTGATCCGGAAAATGTTCGCGCCTTCGCCGATAAGATCGGCAACCCCCAGATGCTCAAGATGCTCACCCTGCTGACCTTTGCCGACATCAAGGCCGTCAGCCCCGACGCCCTCACTCCCTGGAAAGCAGAAAACCTCTGGCAGCTTTATATCTCCACCGCCAATTTCATGGATCGCTCCGTCGACGAGGTCCGCTATCACGTCGGTCTCGATCCCAACCTCTTCAACCGCATCCGCGCCATGGTCCCCGCCAGCCAGTATGGCGAGCTCCATCAGTTCCTCGAAGGACTTCCGCGGCGTTATCTGCAAACCCGCCTGCCCGAGCAGATCCGTGAACACTTCCTGTTATCAGCCCGCCTCGGCATCGATCCCGTCCAGCTCGACCTCCGCCCTCACCGCCAGCTCTTCGACCTCACCGTCATCACCATCGACCGCGCCCGCCTCTTTGCCGATATCGCCGGCGCCCTCGCCGCATGGGGCATGAACATCGTCAAGGCAGACGCATTTTCCAACGACGCTGGCGTCATCGTCGACAACTTCCAGTTCACCGACGTCTTCCGCACCATCGAGCTCAACCCCGGCGAGCGCGATCGCTTCCTCGCCTATCTCCACGACGTGGTCGCGCGCAAGCTCGCCGTCGAGCCCATGCTCGAAGCCCGCCGTCACCTTAACCACCCCGCCAACATCAAAGTCGTAGTCCCCACCCGCCTTGAGTTCGACTCCAACTCCTCCACTCACTCCACCATTTTGCAAGTCGTAGCCCAGGATCTGCCCGGACTCCTTCGCCAGATTGCCCTTACTCTCAGCACTCACCAGTGCAACATCAAGGTGGCCCTCATCGACACCGAGGGCGAAACCGCCATCGACGTCTTCTACCTCACCAGCCAGGGCGCCAAGCTTACCGAAGCCGCCCAGCAAACCCTCGCCAAAGACCTCACCGCCGCCATCGCCTCAATGCGCGGCCCCGCAGCATAGCGTCACACCACCAGATTCCGGCCGCTAACTTGATGCCGCCACATAGCGGCGCGCTAACTCGCTGTTTTTATTTCAGCTTTCTCCATACTCTTGCGGTTACTGTGTGTCCCAAAAACTCTGTGTGTCCCATCATCATTGCGTTTTTGTTTTATGTTTTTGGGATTCGCTGCTCTATGATGATTCCATCGCGCTCCTCCCGTAGGGAGGATTTGAAAATAGCCCAGGGCAAGTGGAGCGCAGCCCTGGGAACGTATTCGTAATATGATTTCTAGCCCCGTAGGGGCGGAACGAAACTCGCCCTTACCAACCCACCTGCCGCATCCGCTCAAGAATGATCTCGCTGTAGTGATTCATGCGCTCGGGCCGCCGCTTCAGGGGAGCCGGCAAAATCGCGGCCAGGCGCGCCGACTCTTCCCGGCCGATATTACGCGCCGCGGTTCCGTTGTATGTCCGGCATGCCGCCTCTGCGCCGTAAATTCCAGGGCCCCATTCGACCACGTTGAGATAGAGCTCCAGTATGCGCTGCTTGCCGAGGACCAACTCGGCCACCGGTACTAGCGTCGTCTCCACACCCTTGCGGATGAAAGAGCGGCCCGTTCCGAAGAAGAGGTTTTTTATCAGTTGCTGCGTCAGCGTTGAAGCTCCGCGCGTGCGACCGCCTTCCATGTCTTCTTCGGCATCAATTTGGATCTGGTTCCAATCGAACCCATGGTGCTGGTAGAAGCGCGCGTCCTCTGCGGCGATGACGGCGTGCTGAAAGTCGGGTGAAATCTGACTCAGTGGAACGAATTTGTAGCGCTCGTGATACTGCTTATGATGAATCCAGGCCTGCATACGGCGCTGTAAGTGCACCGCGGTCGTCGGTGGGTCGATCCACCGGGCGGCCACAAGGAGCAACGCGGCAAGCAACCAGAGAAGCGCCACGCCGATAAACAGCCATCGGACAAAGGATCGGAGGAAACGCGTCCGAGACGGGGACTTGATGTCTGTGTTTGGTCCTGTAGTCACACTTCAGAATAATAAACTTGGCCGGGTTGCCACTTGTGGAGAATTCCGGCTGCCCTCATGTCAGGCGGGCAAAGCGGCGCGACGATTCAGGAAAATCGATTCCCGTTGTGAACCACGCCACCGCGCCGCATCCCGCAGCTATCAGAATTGAAGTGGCTCGGAATGCAAAACTACCCTGCAGCTCCGGGCCATGAATGCACGTCATTACGGCCCCGGCAACAACGACCAGAACGGCAATCCACTGGTAGAAGCGCAGTCCGCAGATGATCTGGGTCTGAGGTTCGCCGCGATATGCCTCCTCAACGAAGCGCCCGGCGCCCGAGAGCAACAGATATACGCCGCAAATCAATGTCGTGGAAGAGTGCAGTTGCAGCAGGCGCAGAAGCGCCGCTCCAACAACTCCGTTCCAAAGAATGGAATAAGCGGGCGTCGCATGCACAGACGCACCGGCGAGATGCGCCAGGCGGAAGACGCGCGAGCGAGGATGCGTGTAGCGAATCCCCGGTACTGTTTCTGTTGCGCGCCCATGACAGCAGCCCTGAACCAGGCAGCGCAGTCTGCCCATGCCCTGTATCCATGGCGCGGCAACGCAAATCGCCGCCAGCACCACCCACAGGTTCACATGCATCCAAAGCGCGCTTACGCCTCCCAGGATGGCTCCCAACATTCCTCCGTAGAAGCCCATGGGACGCAGCAGCGCCGGTGAACCCTCAACCCACTGCGCCCAAAGCGCTGCTCCAATGGTCGAACAGAGGAAGATGCTTACCGTCAGCAGTTCGCGCCCGGGACCCAGCAGTGCGCCGATGAGACTCATTCCTATCAGAATCCCGACAGCCGCGTATCCGCCATGGTTGATGATTCTCACCGGCCCAATCCGCCATTCCTTCCACGAGTTCGCAATTCGCTCCGCCACGCGCAGCATGGCCATCCAAATCTCCCGCGCGCGAACCACCAGCACAAACGCAACAATCCCTGCCATCACATCGGCCATCGAATGCATCCCTGTTGTCACGCAACTGACAGCGACCAGCACAGCCCACGTCCACCAAACAAATTTCTTCCATCGCCCTCCCTCGGCCAGCGCGGATGCGGCAATCAACGCCCAGACAATATGAAACGACGGAAAGGCGGCAATTCCCGAGTAGGGCGTTCTCTCCCACATCAGCAACTGGCCCGTGAGAGTAGCCGGTGTGAAGGGGCGCGGCGGAACATACACCGGCAACAGTAGATAGAGCGGAAAGAGCAGCCCCATCGCAATCAGTCCACGCCGCGCGAAGCGCCGCAACGCGTGTCCCGAGGCGGTGAGCAACGGAGCGAGCAACACAACAAGATACGTGCTGGCATAGAGAATCTCTGTCTGCTCTATCACCGGCAGGCGGCTCTCGAAAGGCAGGTACGTGTTCACCGCACCCTCTGCCCCGCCCACTCTCCACAGCAACTCATACAGCGCCAGCCACGGCAGCAACACCACCAGATAGACACGAAATCGCTCCAGCAGAGTCGGAGACTCAGCCCTATCCATGGGCAGCCATAAAGAAAAACTCCGCGCTCCAAATCGCTTTCGCAGATCGGGCAATTCGTAGCCCAGCACCAGCGCCGCACTGGCCAGAGCCACGCTCGGCGTTACAAGCCACAATCCGCTGGCCGAGCCAAAATAGAGGCTGACACCCGCGCTGGCAATCACGAACCCGCCATAGATCGGATGCGGAACCAGCCCATAGATTCCCTTCTCGACAAAACGCGGCGGTGGAAATGCGTTCATCGGCAGGCCGCCGCCGTAGCGCCAAAGCGAAACCATCCCCGTCAGCATGACGGCCACACCCAGCGCCGTCAGCATCGCTCCCAAAGCCGGCTCGTGCAACGCCGCAAGGTGCACTGCGTCTCGCGCGCCATGAGCCCACAACACCAGCGCCAGCGGCAGCACCACGGCAAACAAGGCTCCGTAGAGCACTTTGGAAATCTGAGAGCGCATCATAGCTTCCAATGAACCACCTCGTGAATCACCCAGCCACAACTGCTTCCGTCCTTCGTGTCCAATCTTCCGCGGCTTCTCCACTTCTGCTCTTCAATGTTGCGCAAGGAACGTGGAAGCAGCTTGCCCAGCGTCGGCGTTCCGGGAATCACTGTTGCCCCCAGTCGCCCGGCACGTAGCGGAAAACTCTCCTCCATACGCAGCGTTGCTCCGGGAATTGCGACTTCAGCGTCCGTCACCAACAGCGTCTTACAGGCTCGTCCATTGTGAATGGCAAAGCTCGTAGAGTACTCACCCTGCCAGTCAACCCATGCCAAAGATTCCTTCGGTGAAACGAATCTTCCCCATCGAAGTAGTCGCATCGGCAACTGCCACGGAGCCAGCGTCAATGTCAGGCATTCGGCATAACCAAGGCCCTTCAACTCGCGCCCGCCAACTCTCAATTTGACCAGCGACCTTGGCTGAAGGCAATTCCACTCCACCGTCCCGGATGCATTCTCAAAAATTGTGCGCTGATAAGGCTCTGCATCGGCCCTCCAACTCCCTGAAACCTTCAGCCGCAGAAACTCGACACCGATTTGTCCATCGCTCGAAGAGAGCCGATAGCCGGCCATCGATGATTGGGTCTCGACCAACCCCTCATGCACTGTCAGAACACTGCTATAAGTCAGGCGGATTCCGCGCCAATTCACGTCTGCGCAATACAGTATTGCGGCATCGCCGTCATCTGTGACGCAATCCATATACCACTTGACCAGTGAAAAAGCACTCGGCACGCGCTGCCCGCTTCCTTTCCGCGTAGACTTAAAAACACCGTCGATAAATCTGATCTGGCCGATTATATCTCTTTCCGCCTCGTATAAAATAAGCTAATTAAGATCAACACTGCTCCCCCGTATGAAATCATCTTGCTAGCCGTGAAAGGTACTCTGATTCCAATGTCCAGCCTCGGCCTCAATGCCAATGAGACTCGTGTCCTAAAGGCGCTCAAGACGCCTGAGCGAATCCAGCGCTTCCTCGACACTGAAATCGAATACAACAATGAGCCGGATGGCGACACCATTCGCTCTCCTCGCCGCGTGCTGCGCGATAAGGTTGCTCATTGCATCGAGGGCGCTCTCTTCGGCGCCGCGGCGCTCCGGTTCCAGGGCTATCCGCCATTGCTGCTTGATATGGAGGCGGTGCGCGACGACGACCACGTGCTCGCCATTTTCAAACAGCATGGCCACTGGGGCGCGATCGCCCAATCAAACTTCAGCGGGTTGAGATTCCGCGAGCCGGTCTACCGCACTCTGCGTGAACTCGTCATGTCTTACTTCGAGCACTACTATAATCTTTCCCGCGAGAAGACTCTGCGCAGCTACTCCCGCCCGGTGAACCTCAAGCGCTTCGATCGCATCGGCTGGATGACCGCTGAAACTGACCTCTGGTCCATCGCCGAGTACCTCACAGAGATTCCTCATGTGCCCTTGCTGTGCAACGGAGCCGGCCGCCGGATGGCCCGCGTGGATAAACGCCTGTTTGCCGCGGGGTTGACTGGCCGCGCATAGCGGCCTGGTAGCCAGTGCAGGCAGCCTTATTAACCTGATCCCAGCTCGCTCTTCGGTTCACAGATAAAGCGATAGAAACGCGTCTGCGGAAAAGTTGTAACGGGCGTCACCTGTTTCCCATTACCTTACACAATTAACCTTGGGGCTTTCGAGTTGACAAATAACGGCGTTAGCGCGAATATTGATGAAAAATCGCGGTTCCTTCGAACTCTCGTGCTATGCATATTTGGAGTCCGCAATGAACGACCGCGCAGGAGTCCCGGATGCACTCGTGCTTCGGTTCTGCGGCAGCTATTCACGTCCTCTTCTCCCCCTCCAGACCATCCCTACCCTTACCTTCGCTTGCGCACAATGCCGCGGTCTTCTGCGCGGCAAAGAGGCTCCCATGAAAAGTATTCTTTGGTTCAGTGCTTTTATCGGTATCACAGCGGCTCCCATCGCAATCGCGCAAGAACCCGCGACTGTGAACGGCGTTTGCGATCCGGCTGTCTATAACAACAACTGCGGCAGCAGCATCAGCAGTCCGTCCAGCAGAAATTCCGGCCGCGCCGAGCGCGAAGAGCGAGAGGAGTCGGATGCACGATATCAGAGTTACGCGAACGGATTCAACCGCGCAAAAGCTTTGTATCGCCAGGCATCGGACGATACCAGCAAATCCCCGGAAGAGAGAATCCAGCTCTACGAACGGGCCAAGGCCGAACTTGACGCAGCTATCGCGTATACCCACGAAGGCCCCAGCGATCGAAAGTTTAGAAGCAATATTGACGAAGACATTCTGGCTCTTCGCGTCAGCATTGCTGAAAACCAAAGCAAATACGACGACGCGCTCGCCCTCGCCCGCCAAGGCAGAGACACGTATGGCAAAAATGCCAATTACTGGAAGCAGAGGGTATCCAAGGCCGAGAGCGAAATCCAGAACCAGAAAGAGTCGGACCCGAACTATCGCGAGCAAATGTACAAGCAGAAGGAAGCTCAGGCCGCCTCAGCGATTCAATCGGATATTAACAGCCTGGTCGACAACCTCGGCTCAGGAGGCGCGCGGACGCGGACAATCTGGCGCAACGTAAACGGCCAGATGGTCGAGTTCACTGTTCTGGACCATTCCGGCGCCGGACCCTCCCGCGCGGGCGAACAGTTGCGCGGCATCGCCGCCGACGACCATAAAGCCAGGGGCTCACGCAAAAACGGCGGCGCGGATGCAAGCGACCAGCTGCAGCTCGGCTTCGATACCCCCGGAATCGCCAACGGCTCACTCACGCCCGTCGTCATCGGCAGCGGCTCCTCTCAGCTAAAGCTCACGGATCGGGAGAAGGCAGACCCGGATATTGCTAAAAACCTCAAAGAGAAGGCTGAGGCAGAGCAGCGCTATAAGCAGCTTGGTACTCAGCTAAAGGAAGTCCAGAGAAAGCTATCAAACAATGAAGGTGACAAAGGGCAGCTCCAGGTCCAGACCACCAATATTCTCAATCAAATGTCCGCGGCCAAGAGCGATGAAGCAACCGCAGTTATCCACATTCAGGATCGCAAGCGGCAGATCGATCTCTCGCTCAAACTCAACGATTCGCCACAGCAGCCCTCCGATTCGCCGAATTCGCAGCCATCACCTGTGCAGCCAGGGAGCCCCGCCGTCCCTCCGAATTAACAGTTTTAGCACAAAGGAGAACCCCGATGAGAAAGAGAAAGTTCGCGCTCCCTCACCTGTCAGCGGCCTTCATAGCTATTGCCACCGCCTGTTTCTTGTTTGTCTTTGTCCATCGCGTGAGCGCTCAGGATGCAGCCGAGGCAGAGAAGGCTTACCAGCGCGGTCTGGTGGCGGCGGACCAGCAGCAGTGGGATCTTGCCATCAGCAACTTTTGGGACGCCTATAACCGATCGCCACGAGAGCCTCGTTATCTCTATTCGCTCGGGCTCGCTGAGGCGAATGCGGGGCGAGACCTGGCCGGCGCTGCCTGGCTGCATGCTTATCTTGAGGCGGCGCCGTCAGCGCCTAACGCTGAGGCCGTGCGCGCCGAGATCGCACGGCTCGAGCAGTCCGCGGACACAGATATAAGGCAGATCTTCTCAAGCGCGCCGCGGATTTATGAGAGCACAAAGGTCCGCGAGTACGGGCTGAGTCTCCTGGCGCCCCTTGCCATAGCTCAGGCACGGTACGGCCTGATCGATGACGCATTGGCGACGGTAAAGGAGTACTACGCGTTCTACTCGACGTTCCAGGACTGGGAAAAGAAGCTAGCCGCAGAGCAAGTATTCTACGCGGATAAGGCCTTTCTCGAATCGCGCGTTTGGGACGCCTACCTCGAGTACGCAATGAAGATACACGATGTAGGGAAGGCCAGGGCTGCGCTTAGCAATGTGAAAGACGAGTTAGTCAGACCAAAGGCTCTTTGTGATTACGCATACGTGTTGATTTGGACTGGCGACACGAAGGCTGCAGCGAGCGCGCTGGCTCAGGCGGAAGGCGCGACACTAAGGCTCGAGAATCGAATCTACCAGTCGAAATTGTTGGACGGGATCGAGATGGGCTACGTCTGGAACTCGCAGTTTTTGGATGCAAATAGGGTAAGCGACATCATTCTTCATGCAGGGACGCCGACAAGCGGAGCAGAATATAACTACTATCCCGCAGTACTCCAAGGCGATATTGGAAATGGCTTTGATGACGAGTTTATGACCATTGGACACATTACGGCGTTTGATCTTACCGACGGGACTTCCCAATGGGCACGTGCCGCCGCCTTTCTCTCCAGGAAGAACACATCCGGGCAGATCAAGGACCAGCTCAGGGAGTCTACCACGTCGAAAACGGACTCTATCATGATGTGCAACGGTCTCGACGCGATAGTGCGGTATCTCAGCAAAGGGTTTTCCGACTACAACTACCTGAGAGCCGTCGATTTCAGCCGCAACCTGGAACATACCAAGGCCGAAGCGGACCGCGGCAACCCGCGAGCACAGGTTGGGTTGGGAGTGTTCTATTTATATAATGACCAAATCCCCGACCACGATAAGGAAGGAGCCGGGTGGATGCAAAAGGCAGCCAGCCAGAACGATCCGTTGGGCCTGGACTATCTGGGGCTTCTGTACAGAGAGGGCAGGGGGACGTCGAAGAACCTAGCGGCTGCTGCAGAAATGCTGACAAAGGCCGCCGATCTCGGCCTCTCTAACCCCGAATCGTTGTCGGACGTCGCGGAGGACTACTACAAGGGCGGGCAGTTCCCCCAGGCGGTGACCACGCAGCAGAAAGCCATCTCATACACCAAGGACAAAAATGAGCTGGCGAAGTTCCAGGCCGCTCTTCGCAAGTACCAGCGCGCCCTCGAACTCGGTCGGCAACTCACCGATGACGAGATCAAGGGGTTGGGAAAGTGAGCCGGAGAATGGTTATTTGTTGCTGGCGGCAGGAGACATGAAAGGATCAAACGGCAAATATTAGTAACCCGCCTTCACGCTCTGCTGCTGGCAGTTGTAATTGGTTTCGCAACCGGCGTCAATGCGCTCGATCTTCCCCAGCTTGCTACGCCTTCTCCTGCCGTGGCGCGTACTCACCCCGAGCTTGCCGGAGCTCGTGCAACGCTTTTGGTCGAGCGCAATCATCTGCTTGAACGCGTGCGCATGCATAATGCGCGGTGCAGCGCCGTGGACGAAGGCAGCGACGCCGAGCGCAGTTGCCGCGCCGAGCAGTACGAGTTCTCAAGCGCTATAGGTCGTCACACCAAACGTACTGAACATTTCAACTCAACCGTGCAAGCCGGCGAGCAGCGCGTCTTAAAGATACTGCCCGGCGAACTGCCCGTTGCCATCTGACTCCTGAGAAATTCGCAACCATTGTCCGATTTCCGGTGAGCTGGAACTCTCTGGTGTTCGAAAAACCGGTAAGCTACATCTCACCACTTTTCAAACCTCAACTGATCCCTGATCCCTAACCCCTTTTATTTCAGATAGGCGCGGACCAGGTCGATGAGGTCCTCGGCGAGCTCGGGGGCGATCTGCTCCTTGGCGCCGTCCGCCAGGTGGAAGCGGATGTGTGTCTCTAAAACCTCTCCCATCAACCCGTTAACGCCACCGCGCACCGCCGCCAGCAGCATCAGTTGTCCGCCGCAGTCCTCATCGGCGGCCAGGGAGCGCTCGACGGCGTCCAGTTGGCCGCGCAGTTTCTTCAATCGTTGCAACAACTTGACCTTTTCGCGATCATGGGTGGACATGGATGATCTCCTCACTTGACAATACCTACCCCCGGTATGGTATCTACGGAGTGGGGGTATGGTTACGTCTCCATTCTACCCCCGCGTTCTCATCCCCGCACGGTAATATTGGAGTGCCTCCTCATGTTCCCCGCCAGCCGCGCAACTTCGACGCTCTGCCGCCTCGGGCACACGCTCGTCTGTTGGCTGGCCTCCCTGGCGATGACGGCGGCAGCCGCCCACGCCCAGACCCCTGCTGAGGTGCCCTCCGCGCCCCAGCCGCAACGTGCGTCTTTGCAACAGCTTGCGGCAGAGGATTCCAACCCACGCATACTGAGCTCGCTCGCTCTTGACGGCCAGCATGGCAGCGCTGAACGCCCACCGGGCGCGTCAACACCCGCACCTCCGGCCACGCAGGAGGAGCCTATCGCCACCATGGCCCCGTACCACAGCAATGGCCGCTACTGGCTCTCCGGACAGGCCAACATTATCTTCCAAAGCAATCTTCCCTTCCATTCCCCCTACGAAGGCGAACACAGCCTGCAGAGCGGTACGGAATACAAGACATCCTTACTGGGCACCTTCTATACCGCCGTAAGGCCAACGCGTTCAATCCGATACAACACTGACCTGATTCTGAATGTGGAGAGCTCCGGCGGGCGCGGATTGAGCCAGGCGCTGGGTCTGGCCGGCTTTACCAACCTGGACGTGGTGCGCAACCCCACCCTGAGCATCCTGCCCTACCTCGCCCGCTATGGAATTCATCAGGTAATCGGCCTGACGCATGAGACAGCCAGCCAGGAGCCAGGCTTTTTTGGCGTGGCTCCCAGCGTGCCCGTTCGCCGCATCGAGTTCCGTGTGGGCAAAATGACGCTGCCGGATTTTTTCGATGTCAATAACCCCGGTTCTGACAGTCACTTGCAGTTTATGAACTGGACAGTGGACAACAACGGCGCATGGGATTATGCCGCCGACACACGCGGCTACACGGTGGGCGGAATGGCCGAGTACGACGACCGCAAGTGGAGCCTGCGCTATGGCTTCTTCGCCATGCCCACCGTGGCCAACGGTATCGACATGGACTGGGCCTTCAGCCGCGCGCATGGGCAGAACGGCGAATTCGAGTTGCGGCACAGCTGGGTAGCGAATCGCAAGGGCGCGCAGCGCGTTCTGTTCTTCGCCAACCGCGCCCACATGGGCACCTATCGCGAGGCGGTGAATGCTTATCTAGCCGGAACCGATGTGAAGCCGAATATATTGCTTCATGAGCACTTTAGCGCGCTGAAGTACGGCTTCGGATGGAACACTGAGCAGGAGCTGACGGAGAATCTGCGCGTCTTTGGCCGCTTCGGCTGGAACGAGGGTCAGCATGAGTCCTACGTATACACCGAGGTGGATCAGACGGTGGAGGCGGGCGGAGATTACGCCGGCGTGCGCTGGCATCGCCCGGCGGACAAAATCGGACTGGCCGTGGTCACGAACGCCATCAAGCGCGATCACCAGAATTATTTACGGCTGGGCGGACTGGGGTTTTTGCTGGGTGATGGAAAGCTCAACTACGGACGCGAAACGATCGTGGAGAGCTACTACAACTGGCATGCCTGGCGGGGGTTGTTCTACGCCGTCGATGTGCAGCACATCAACAACCCCGGCTACAATCGCGACCGCGGGCCGGTGTGGGTGGGGTCGGTGCGCACACACGTGGATTTCTAACGGCAGGGGTCAGAGATCAGGTGTCAGGGTTCGCTTACTTCACTGCTCCGGCTGGCTGGGCTTGCGTATTCGGCTCGGGGGGCAGCGGGACAATCACCTCATTCGGCTTTACGTAGTGCATTTGGCCGTGCGCCGCGATACGGATGGCGTCCGGGTCGGACTTGAGACGCTCGATGCGCTCGCGCAGGAGAGCATTTTCCTTCTGCAGGTCGACGATCTCCTTGCGCAATTTATGATCCTCAGCGCGCTTCTGCTGCCAGGCCAACAAGCCATTCTTGCCGTTGATTCCGTGCCAGATGATAAGCATCGTCAAGGCGACGGCTACCACCGACGCTACTGGGCGCCACATTTGTCGATATAACTCCCGCACACGCTTTGACAGGGGGCGGGGTGCAGTTTTCTGCTGGCTGTCTGAGGCGACTATTTTTGATTGTATTTTCACATCCGGCATAGAATCCAACTCATTTCTACTGGAGTACAAATTTTTTGGCCGCCGCGCGGAGCGTCTCCACATCCTTCTCGCTGCGCGCTTCCGTGTAGGCCCGCACCACCGGCTCGGTTCCGGAGAGGCGGTAGCAGACCCAGGAGCCATCCGAGAGAATCAGCTTCAGCCCGTCGGTCCTAACCACTTGCGCGACCTTGCGCCCGCTCAGCTCCGCTGGATCGGCCTTCAACTTCTCAGTGAACGCGGCCATGCCTGCCTGGGTCAAGCGGAAGTTCTCCCGAATCGGATAGAAGGAACCAACCTTGGCAAATAATCCTTTCAATTGTGCGCCCAGGCTCTTGCCGCGAGTGGCCACCATCTCGGCCACCAGAAGTCCGGCAAGCACGCCGTCTTTTTCCGGCACGTGGCCGCGAATGGCCAGACCCGCAGACTCCTCGCCGCCGATGGCGATTTTGTCGCCGTTGATCAGCTCGCCTATGTACTTGAATCCTACCGGCGTTTCGTAGAGCGGAACCTTGTGGTAATCGGCCAGGGCGTTGATCAGGTTGGTCGTCGCCACGCTCTTGGCCACGCCGTTGCGCCAGCCGCGCGTCTCCACCAGATAATCGAACAACAGCGCGATGATGTAGTTAGGCTGAATGAACGTGCCGTCCGCATCCAAAATGCCAAAGCGATCCGCATCGCCGTCGGTGGCAATGCCGAGGGCCGCGCCGATCTCCTTCATCTTTGCCCTGGCATCGCTCAGCAGTTCGCCAGAAGGCTCCGGCGCATGGCCTCCAAACAATACATCACGATAATCGTGGACCGTCTCGACCCCCACGCCAGCCGAGCGCAGCAGATCGGAACTGTAGCCGCGTCCCGCACCCCAAAAGGGGTCGTAGACCACCTTGATGCCAGATTTCGCAATGGCCTTCAGGTTCACCAGCTCGGCCAGGCGCTTGAGGAATGCGGGTTTCACGTCCACCGCCTCGAAGTCCCTTTCGAGGGGATTTGCTTGGGGAATTGCGGCTCCGCTCTCCTGCAACGCCACAATGTCCGCTTCGATTTGCTTGGTTACCTGAGGCAAGGCTGGAGCGCCATCATGCGTAGAGAACTTTATGCCGTTGTACTCCGGTGGATTGTGCGAGGCGGTAAAGTTGATGGCCCCGGAGGTCTTCAGTTCGCGTACGGCATAGGCGATAGCGGGCGTGGGCGCAGCCTCGGGAATGATGATGGGCTTGACGCCGACCCCGGTAAGCACTTGCGCAGCCTCGGCCACAAAGCTCTCACCTAGAAAGCGCGGGTCGCGGCCCACCAGCAGGCGGTGCGGCTCCGGCTGCGTCTTCACAAAAGCGGCAATCCCCGCCACCGCCAGCCGGATATTGGCCACGGTAAACTCGTCGGCCACAATCGCCCGCCAACCGGAGGTGCCAAATTTGATCGCTGTCATCGTTGTTCTACTCCCATGCCGGGTTCATCGACCCTAACTTCATACTGCCTTAGTCGGGCGCGCGCGGCAAGCTGCCGCAATGCTGTACAACAAAGATATTTGTGAAGAATATCCATTCCCGAAAGCGTTTCTAGTTAGATAATTGAATTCATCACCGATTTTATTTTGGGATTGCCCTCATGCCCGAAACCGCACCACAAGCCCGCATCGTACTGACCACCACGGCCAATCCCGACGAAGCTGCCCGCCTGGGCCGCACGCTGGTTGAAGAACGGCTGGCCGCCTGCGCCACGCTGATCCCCGCCGTCCAGTCCATCTACCGTTGGCAGGGCGAGGTTGAGTCCGCGACCGAGACGCTGCTATTGCTCAAGACCGGCCCCGAGCAACTGGCCGCGCTGGAAGCCCGCCTGCGCGAGCTGCATAGCTACCAGACACCTGAATTTCTGGTTCTCAAGGTTGACGCGGCCAGCCAACCTTACCTTGACTGGCTACAAGAGAGCCTACGCCCTGTCTAACCGTTCAAGAGGTATCATGAACCGACTGTTGGTATATCTCACTACCACGTTTTGCATTACCTGGACCTGCTGGTGGGCCTTGGTACTGCTGACGCACACCGGAATGATGGCATATGGCTTTGGCCATCCGCTCTTCATGGTTATTTACATGATCGGCGGACTGGGACCGACCTTTGCCGCCTATGCTGCAGTGTGCGCCACGCCGGCGCAATCGCCACTCAAGGAGTTCAATGCACGGCTTTTTCGCTGGCGTGTGGCTTGGTGGTGGTATCTTCTCGTCCTGGCCCTCCCCGCAGCCCTTGCTTTGGCCTCATTAGCTCTTGCCTCACTGGTTGACCCCCACCCCCAATTGTCAACCGGAATGCCGGCTCACTCCTGGTACATGTTTTTTCTCCTGTTTCCCGTCATGATCCTTGGCGGCGGATTGGAGGAACTCGGCTGGCGGGGGGTCGCCCAGCCTGAGATGGAGCGCCGCGTTGCTCGCCCTGCGGCGGCGGTACTGGTCGGCTTGATCTGGTCCGTCTGGCACCTTCCCTTGTTCTTCCTGCCCGGCGTTAGTCAATACGGAACCAACTTCTTCATGTTTCTGATTGGAGTTGTCGGAAACGCATTGATCCTGGCTTGGATCTATGGCCGCACCAGCAGCATCCTGCTCTGCATTTTCTTCCATGCGAGCTTCAACGCCACTGCGGCCCTTGGACTGGGGATTCCGGGAGGCAAAGGCTGGCTATCAGCGCTCAATGTGTGCTTGGGTATGCTGGCGGGCGCACTACTGCTGGCCTTTGCTTCAGCCAAGTCTGACAACGCAGCCCGTATCAATCTCTGAGGCCAAGGGTCTGCCTATCTGGTATTCTGAGCCTGGTTTGTTCCCATGCGCTGGTTACTGATGGTACTACTTGTCTCGCTCGCGGCGCTGCTCATTGCAGCCGCCGGAGTGACGCATTACATCTGGTCCAGGCGCAGAAGAAACCGCAGCAAGCCTTCAGCAGGCGCCGGCGCGGCTACCGGTCCGGCAGACGAAACCGACATAGAAACGTAGCTTTAGGGCCCCTTGCCAATCCACTGGCCGTTACCCAGTTTTTTATTGAAAGGACGTTCATCCCCCATGAGTAATCCCGACAAGCAGGATGCGAATCCGGCCGAGATCATCGATATATCCATTGCCCACAGTCCCGACTCGGATGACGCCTTTATGTTCTACGGCCTGGCCACCAACAAAGTTCGCGTCCCCGGCTATCGCTTCACTCATACCTTGTGCGACATCGAGACCCTCAATCGCCGCGCCATGGAAGAAGCCTTCTTCGACGTGACCGCGATCAGCTTTCACGCCTATCCCTACGTGCAGAAGAACTACACGCTGATGGGCTGCGGCGGCAGCGTGGGCGAGGACTATGGCCCCATGGTCGTCTCCAGCAGGCCGCTGGAGCCCGGGGAGCTGGGCAGCATCAAGATCGCTATTCCCGGCACCCTGACTACCGCCTATCTGGCGCTGAAAATCTTCAATCCCGCCATCCAGACTGAGACCGTTCCCTTTGACCAGATCATTCCGGCGATTCAGGCCGGGAGCTATGAGGCAGGTCTTATCATCCATGAGGGCCAACTCACCTACTCAGCCAGCGGTTTGAATAAAATACTCGATCTGGGCGTGTGGTGGCGCGAGACCACCGGCATGATGCTGCCGCTGGGCGGCAACGCCATCCGCCGCTCGCTGGGCGCTGAATCCCACAAGATTATCTCCAAAGCCCTGCGCGAGAGCATCCAGCACGCCATGGATCATCGCGAACAGGCGCTGGAATACGCCATGCAGTTTGCTCGCGACCTGGACGCCGGACTAGCCAACCGCTTCGTCAGCATGTACGTGAACCAGCGCACGCTGGACTACGGCGCTGACGGCCGCGAGGCCATCAGCACATTGCTCAATATGGGTCACAAGCGCGGCATCATCCCTATCGCGCCCAAGGTCGACTTCGTCGATTAGGACTGGCTAATTGCCTGCCTTCCCTGGAGCAACGGACGTGACTTCAGGGAGGGCAAGCAGCACGTTAGCAAAGTACCTTTGGCACCAGCATTTCCGCCCAATAGTTATTGAAAATACTCAAGAATCTCTGCCGTTCTCTAAATTATTTCTAACTATCGTCGATGCATTCATTATCGAGGTTGTCTGAATGCTCGCCAATTCCACACCCACCTTCATTCTTGCATCGCCTGATCCAGCATTGCTTGCCGAGCTTGAACCGGTGCTTGCAGCCGATGGAGCGCGCGTGGAAATCCATCTCTCGGCCAGGACTGCTTTGCTTGCGATAACCGCTGCTCATGCGCCCACTTTGGCACTGATCGACGTAAACTTACCTGAATTCATTCAGCAGGGCATGGATCCCGGCATGAGCATGGGCCAGTTTCTGGCCTCGGCGCGCTCTGACTCCGTGGGCCGCCATAACCCGATTGTCCTGATTTCGGACACTGTTACCCAGGAGTGGATTGATCGTTTAGCCGAGGGCGTCATTGACGACCTGGTGCCGCGCTCCATCGATCCGGCCTTTCTGCACCTCCGGCTACAGGCTGTGCTGCGTGAACATCGCCGCTCGCACGAGCTGGAGATGCTACGCGAAGTTGCCGCATTCAGCGCCCAGACCGACCGCCTGACCGGCGTCTACAACCGCGAGACCATGCTCTCCATGCTGTTCCGCGAAACCGATCGGGTGCAGCGCATGAACAGTTCGTTGTGCATGATCCTTTTCGACATCGACGATTTCGGTCATTGGAACACTCGGCTAGGTACGGAGATCTGCGATGAGTTGCTCTGCCAGGTGGCGACCCGCACCGCGCGCCTGCTACGCAGTTACGACCTGCTGGGCCGCGTCGGCAAGGACGAGTTCCTGATTGCTTTGCCCGGCTGCTCCAGCATCAACGCGGTCATAATGGCCGAGCGCCTACGCATGGATGTCTTCTCGTCGCCCTTCCGCGTTAACGGAGAAGCCGTCCGCATCTCGGCCTGCTTCGGAATCGCCGCCAGCATGGGCCGTTCCCCGGTGGTGGTCCTGCGCGAGGCCGAACAGGCGTTGCTGGTGGCCAAGGCCAGCGGTCCCGAATCCATCCAGTGCGCCGGCGACTTTCCCGAACCCAGTGCCGCCCCGGTCGCCTTCCTCTCCTCAACATCCGAGGACGAGCTGCTGGCGTGGTAAGACCCACATCCGCTTCGTAGCGGCTGGAGCCTCCGCATCCAGCGCAGGTGGCAGCTCATTGAGCCTGCGCCCGTTGCTAGAAGCCCGGTGGACGCTCGCCGGCGACCGCGAACTGCCTCTCCAGCGCCAGCCCCACTTCTGCCATTGTGCCTTCGTCAAAAAGCCTCCCGATCAGCGTGACCCCATGAGGTACGCGGCGCGGTGGTGAGAATCGTGGCAGCGGATGCTTCGGGTCCGGCGCCCAGTCGCTACGTGCCTCCGACACTTCGACAAACCCGGCGCGGAGCGTCAGCGATGGGTGCCCCGTGCTGTTTGTAATCACCAGTATTTCGTCTCGCAACGAAGGCACTAGAAGCATATCCACCTCAGTGAACACCCGCGCCATTTCCTGCGCCACCTTGCGCCGGAATCGATCCGCCTGTACAAGGTCTACTGCTGACAAAAAGCGAGACTGGCGGAAGCAATTGGGCCAGGCGTCGGGCACCTGCATCTTCAGCTCGTCGACCTTGTGGCTCAAGGTCAACTCCTCAAAAGCCGCGCTTGCCTCGGCAAAGAGAATCAGGTTAAGCGAGTCGTAAGGCCAGTCAGGAATAGTGACCTCGACAAGTTTCATACCGAGCTTTTTCACTGTCTCTAGCGCGGCCCGGTCCACATCCGTCGCAGAAGCTTCCTTCATCCAACCGGGGAAGTAGCCAATGCGCACGCCTTTCACATTTGCCGTTGCATCAAATGCAAGCTCGCTCGGCACACTGGCTAAATCGCGTCCATCCGGCCCGGAGATCGCCTTCAGCACCAGCACCGTATCTTCCACACTCCGTGCCATCGGCCCCAGCTTGTCCAATGACCAGCACAACGTCATGGCGCCGGTACGCGGCACACGGCCAAACGTGGGGCGCAGTCCCGTTACGCCGCAACGCATTGAAGGGCTCACAATACTGCCGCCGGTTTCGCTCCCGATGGCGAAACCCACGAGGCCAGCAGCCACGGCCGCACCCGGCCCCGCGCTGGAACCCGAAGAACCTTCCTCTGGCAACCAGGGATTCATCGTCTGTCCGCCAAACCAAATATCGTTCAGCGCCAGGGCGCCCAGGCTCAACTTGGCCACCAGCACCGCTCCGGCAGCGTTGAGCCGATCCACGACGGTAGAGTCCGCCGCAGGCACGCGGTTCCGAAAAGGCTCTGCTCCATACGTCGTGGGAATCCCCGCCGTATCCAGCAAATCCTTCGCACCCCACGGAATCCCATGGAGAGGACCGCGATACCGGCCCGCAGCAATCTCTGTATCCGCCTGACGGGCCTGTGCCAAAGCATGTTCCCGTGTCAGCGTTATGACGCATCGGAGTTGTGCGTTGCAGCGCTCCAGCCGATGCAGATAGATCTCCGTCAGACGCGTTGAGGTCAGCTTGCGACTCTCAATCCACCGGGAAAGCTGCCAGACGGGAGCAAAGGCGATGGCGTCGTCATTGGCCGGCAGGGTTAACCCTGCGTCACCGCTGCGAACGAAGTGATTGCCGCCCCGCTTGGGCTTCACCATCCCCGGCAGGCTCGGATTCCATTGCGTGGCCGGCGCAAGAGTCGCCTCCAACTCAACCTTCCGCGGTCCTGTGCGGCGCTCCAGGAGCGGCGCCATCTGCATGCGCCAATTGCTGGCCGCAGTTGCAAGATCAACAGGGGTCATCTGCAACTGCACCAGTTTTTCCGCCTCGATAAAGGTTGCAGGCGATACCTCCGGCCCAACAGCAGGAGCGGTGCCGAATGCGGACGGCGCACCCAGTGGCAATTCCTGAGTCTGTACTGCTGGCGACTGAGCCTCAGTTTGCACGGCTGCAGCTAGCATGGCAAGCGAACTATAGGTGAGAAACTCTCTACGCGAACTGGGCATGTCTCTCCTTGTTGATCCAGCATAGAAACTTGATCGAACCTTCGCAACCATAGTACACGGTAACAGCGCAGAGCCGGAGTGCCTCGCCGTTGAATGCGGAGGAATGGTCGTTCCTGATTTCTACTTGGCACGCATATTTTGCGGTTTAGTGTGTAATACGGCTGAAGCTATTCCTAACTAACTGAACATCAATTACCTACATGATCCTCTCACCGGGCAGCACGTAAACTTTCAATCTGTGAAGTTGGATGGTTCCGTCTCAAGCCCTAAAAACTCCTGAAAAACATCGTTCGACAGTAACCGCCCCTGCGCAGTCAGCCGAACCGTCTTACCGTCGCAGACAAGCAAACCCGTCTCAACCAGCCGCGCGACGACTTTGAGCGCCGGCTCGACCATCGCCGCTCCAAACTCCCGCTGCATTGCGGCTACGTCCACGCCCGCGTTCAGCCGCAGGCCGAGAAACCAAGCTTCCTCGTGCTGCTGTTCGCGAGTGAGCCACGTGGTCTCGACCGGCTCAGAACCAGCGAGATACGTCTTCAGGTCGTCGGTAGTGGTGGAGCGTAGGACACTATGGTCTTCGTCCGCTGCCAGCATGGAGGAGGCATCGAGACCCACACCGAGGTAAGGCCGCCGCTGCCAGTAGCGCAGATTATGGCGGGAGTGGAAGCCCGGACGGCAGAAGTTGGAGATCTCGTATTGCTTCAGGCCAACCTGCCCCAGGGCTTCGATGGCACGCCCATACATTTGCGCAACGGCATCGTCGCTGGGGACTAAATCTGCGTGGTAGCGCGCGCCGTGGGCCAACACCTCGCGACCCAGGCGCGAGTCCCGGTCCACTTCAAACATGTAAACGCTGGCGTGGGGAACGCCCGCATCCGCCAGCGCCGCTATCACCATCAGCGACTCTTCCCATGAGGTGAAGGTCTGGCCGGGAAGGCCGGCGATCAGGTCAACATTCAAATTGCAGATGCGTGCGGCGCGCAGCCGCATGATGTCTGCGAGCACAACCGCACGGTTGTGCAGCCGCCCGCACACTGCGGCCTCGCGATCTATGAACGATTGCACTCCCAGACTGACGCGGTTCACGCCTGCTGCCATGAGCGCATCCAGGGTTTCATCTGCAAGCACGCCGGGCGCACATTCGACGGTAATCTCTGCCTCCGGTTCCAGGTCGAACTCCGAGCGCATGGCGGTAAAAAGCCGGGTCAGCAACTCTGGCGCGAGCAAACTGGGCGTTCCGCCGCCCAGATAGACTGTGTCAACGCGGCGGGGAAGTTCTACCCCCATCCTCGCTTCCCAATTCCCTGCTCCGGCAATGTCCTCGATCAGCCGGTCTACATAGCGGGCGTGTTCGCCGGCCGGATATACCCCCGAGGCAAAGTTGCAGTAGGTGCACTTTGACCGGCAGAAAGGGATCGAGATGTAGAGGCCAAGCGTGCCGTCCGCGGAAATAACCATAATGGGATTGTTTCATGGGCGCAGGCTATTTTACTTTTACTATTCCTTATCGCTGCATATGCAAGAATTGAAGATAAGGAGATCCCGGATTGAAAGCCTGGCCGTTGTTTGGCATCACACTCATAGAAGCTCTTTTACTTGCTGCTCATTGGTTTATCTATTGCACCTGGATCGCCTTCTGGCCGACACTCAGCCCGCAGGCAGTGGTTTTGCTGGGGGCTGCGCTTTTGTTGCTCTCGTTTACGTTCGTTCCCGCCGCCCTGCTTGCGTTTTTCCATGGCAACCGCCTAGTAACACTGCTCTACAGGTTTGCCTCGGTCTGGTTAGGGTTTCTCAATTACTTCTTCCTGGCAGCCTGCTTCTCGTGGCTGGCCAGCTTTGCGCTCACTGTACTGGGATTGCGCGCAGACAAGCCGTTCATCGCCGCCGCGCTTTTTAGTTTGGCCATTGCGACCAGCATCTACGGCCTGGTGAATGCGCGTATTCTCCGCATCCGGCGCATCCCCATCCAACTGCCCGGCCTGCCCGATACCTGGCGCGGGCGCACCGCCCTGCTGCTAAGCGACCTGCACCTGGGCCACATGAACGGACGCAGTTTCAGCCGCCGCATTGTGGCGTTGGCGATGCGCCTCAACCCGAATATTATTTTCCTCCCCGGCGATTTTTTCGACGGCGTCAGGGCCGACTCCGCAGCGCTGGCCAAGCCCTTCAGCCAGCTTGCTCCACCCCTGGGCTGCTACTTCTCGACCGGCAACCACGATGAATTCGGCAACGCCGACCACTACGCTGAGATCCTTACCCGCAACGGCATCCGCGTCCTCTCCAATGAAATGATCGTCGTCGATGGCCTGCAAATTGCCGGCGTCTCCTATGGCGACTCTGGCTCTCCCATCCGCCTTCGCGCCATTCTTGAGAGTCTGCATTTGATCCCCGGCAGGGCGAGCATTCTGCTCAAGCATGAGCCCAGCCGCCTGCCCATCGTCGAGCAGGCCGGCATCAGCTTGCAGCTCTCCGGTCACACTCACAGTGGACAGCTCTTCCCATTCACATTTTTCACGCGGTGCGCCTTCGGTCACTTCACCTACGGTTTGCATCGCTTTGGCGGGCTGCAAGTGTACACCTCGAGCGGTGCAGCAAGCTGGGGTCCGCCAATGCGCGTTGGCACTCGCCCGGAGGTTGTGCTGTTCACATTCGAGTAAGCATAAGCAAGCCTGCCGCAAGGATTTTGCAGGTGTGATGTACGCAACAGAAGCTTGCAGCCTTCAGGCGTAGCATGGGTTTCTGCACTTGATCGGAGCCAGAGCAGTGGCATCCAACCGGCATCGAGGAGAAGACGCCAATGAACGAGGAGATCGAGGCAAACGAGGCACCGCTGAGCGTGATCCGGACACATCTTCACGGGATTGAGCTGCTTCATAATGCCCGGCTTAACAAGGGCACAGCCTTTACCGAAGAGGAGCGCGACGCTTTTGGACTGCATGGATTGCTGCCCCCTCATATCGGTAGCCTGAAAGACCAGCAGGAACGCCGCCTGAGAGTCCTGGCCAGCCGCAATACCGCCTTTGGCAAGTACAGCAACATGCGCGACGTGCAGGATAATTGCGAGACACTCTTCTACTCGCTGATTGCGCGCCATACGGAAGAGTTACTGCCCATTGTGTATACGCCCGCCGTGGGCGAGGGCTGCCAGCGCTTCAGCGAGATCTGGCGCCGGCCACGCGGACTCTTTCTCAGTTATGCGCATAAGCACCGCTTCGATCAGATCCTCGCTGACCCGCGCTTTGACGAGGTGCGTTGCATCGTGGTTTCAGACGGCGAGCGCATTCTCGGCCTGGGCGATCAGGGCGCAGGTGGCATGGGCATTCCCATCGGCAAGATGGCCCTCTATACCGCGCTGGGCGGCATTCCGCCGGAGCACTGCCTGCCGATTCTGCTCGATGTGGGAACAGACAACGAAGCACTTTTGCACGAACCCATCTACATCGGCTGGCAACACAAGCGCATTCGCGGCCAACAGTACGACGAGTTCATTGAGAAATTTGTCTGCGCCGTGGAGCGCCGCTGGCCGCACATTCTTTTGCAGTGGGAAGACTTCGCCGGGGTCAACGCGGCCATCCTGCTGAAGCGCTACCGCGACCGGCTCTGCACTTTCAACGACGACATTCAGGGAACTGCTGCTGTCACTACCGGCACGCTGCTGGCCGCCGTCCGGGCCACCGGCCTTCCACTGAAAGAACAGACCATTGCCATGTTCGGGTCGGGATCGGCAGGACAGGGCATCAGCGAACTGCTGATTGCCGAAATGAAAGAAGAGGGACTTAGCGAGGAGCAGGCCCGCAAGCGTATCTACGCCTTCAATCGCCGTGGCCTTCTGGTGGAGGGATGCGAGGGCATCCGTCCCGGCCAGGAACCGCTGGCGCGCAATAGAGCCGACGTTGCGGGCTGGAAGCTGTCGGGCGCAGGCGCAATCTCGTTGCTCGACGTAGTGCGCAACGCCAAGGTGACTATTCTGGTGGGCGTCTCTGCTCAGACCGGCGCGTTTACCGAAGAGATTGTGCGCGAGATGGCCAGCCACACCAAGCGCCCCATCATCTTCCCACTGTCCAACCCTACTTCCAAAGCTGAAGCCACACCGGCTGACCTGCTGCACTGGACTGAGGGACGCGTTCTGGTGGGAACGGGCAGCCCGTTTGGTCCGGTCGAGGTGAACGGCAAGATGGTGCGCATCTCGCAGGTCAATAACTCGTTCATTTTCCCAGGCCTGGCGCTGGGCATTCTGGTTTCACGCTCCACACGCGTTTCCGATGCCATGATCATGGCCTCAGCCAAGGCTCTGGCCGGTCTCTCTCCTGCACTCGAGGATCCGAGCGCCCCGTTGCTCCCGCCCATCGCCGATTGCCGCAAGGTGAGCCTGGTGGTAGCCGTAGCAGTAGCCAAACAAGCCATGGCCGATGGAACCGCTGAAGAGGTGGATGACGATACCCTACGCCAACGCATCCGCGACTACGTCTGGGAGCCGGTCTACCATCCGTATGAGCGGATTCTGTAACCCTGCAAAGCTAAGATCACGAATGGAACGCAGCGCCGCAGTTTACACTGGAATTCCATGATTCCCACGCTTGCATGGACTCCGGAAGGCGTCCGCTTTATCGACCAGACGCGGCTCCCCCTCGAGGAGAGCTATGTACTCGCAACCAACTATGAGCAGGTGGCCGACGCCATCGTCACCATGGTGGTGCGCGGCGCGCCGGCTATCGGCGTCTCAGCCGCTTACGGCGTGGCGCTGGGCGCGTTGCGCACGAAGGCCGCTACCGCCGCCGAGTTTGCGCCGGAGTTCGAGCGCATCTGCGCGCGGCTGGCCGCAACCCGCCCCACGGCGGTGAATCTCTTCTGGGCCATCAACCGCATGAAGCGGCTGTTTGCGACATTGGCCGTGACGGGCGCGCCTATGGCCGAGATCAAGCAGAAACTGCTGGCCGAAGCGCACGCGATGTACGAGGAAGACATTGCCGCCTGCAAAGCCATGGGGGCCTTTGGCGCGTCGCTGTTGCCCGACAAAGGCGGCGTGCTGACTCACTGCAATGCCGGCGCACTTGCCACCTGCGGCTACGGAACCGCCCTGGGCGTGATTCGCTCGGCAGTTGAGCAGGGCAAGCAGATTCACGTGTATGCTGACGAGACGCGACCCTTTCTGCAAGGCGCACGGCTCACGGCCTGGGAGCTGATGGCCGACCACATTCCGACGACCGTGATCTGCGACAACATGGCCGCCAGCCTGATGCGGGCCGGGCACATTCAGGCCGTGGTCGTTGGAGCGGATCGCATCGCGGCCAATGGCGATGCGGCTAACAAGATCGGCACCTACAACGTGGCGATTCTGGCGCGGGAGCACGGTATCCCGTTCTATGTGGCCGCGCCCTGGTCCACGGTTGACATGGCCACGGCGACCGGCGATGCCATCCCCATCGAAGAGCGGCCCGCCATTGAAGTCACGCACCACGGCGGCAAGCAACTCACTCCCAACGGTGTGGGCATCCGCAACCCGGCCTTCGACGTGACCCCGGCAAAGTACATCGCCGCAATCATCACCGAGCGCGGCGTGCTGAAGGCGCCGTTTGGCGAGTCGCTTAAAGCAATGGAATTGAGGGTGAAGTAAGACGAATCCCGGCCAAAAAACGGGACTTTGGCATCCTGAATTGAGTTTTTCCGCAGCCTATTTTTTCGCCCCGGCTTCGCAGGAATGCGAAGGAGGAACCACGGGGCTAACAGTGACGCTGTGAATGTCAAACCCCCTGCGAGGGGGATGGTCAAGTGGATTTATGGCATCTTCTTGAGTTCGTCGCATCCCATCCGGTTGCCCATGGAACAACCCTTCTTGAGAAACTGCTTCGCCTTCTCAGGATCCTGTGCGAAACCGTAACCGTCCCTGTATGCCCTTCCGGTACTGAGGCATCCAAGAGAACTGCCGAGGGTGCAGGCTTTCAAGAAAGTAGATGCCGCACGCTGCACATCTCGCGTAGTGCCTTCGCCGTTGAAGTACATCGCCCCTAGAGTCCAGCAACCGTCGCCATAATTGCCATCGCAAGACTTGGTATAGAGAGCTACGGCACGGGAGTAATCCTCCTTCACGCCGCCATGGCCCATACGATACAAGTCGCCAAGCACTTCGCAAGCAGGCGCAGAGCCTGAATCGCAAGCCTTGGTATAGAGGTCCGATTCCTTCGAGTCGCCGCGCGTCAAACCTAATCCATTTGAGTACATGAAACTGACATGGTCACATGCTTCATGGTTGCCGGCGATACAGGCCTGATCGAAGAGCGGGCTTGCCTGCGCGTATTGCTTTTGTTTGTAGAGTGCCATCGCCTGGCTCTCGACACCTGCAATATTTGCGTTTTGACTAGGAGGAGTGGGATGCCCCAACAGCTCAGGCTTCAATTCAGGCGGCGGGGCGACCTGTGCGGGATTCACCGCGGGAGCGGGGCCTTTGCTCGCGGATCCGCGCACACAGCGCGCACGAAAGTAACTACTGTAGTCTAGATAGGTGGAGCTCCGGGCCCCGGTGCTGAAGATGAAATCCCACGCAGATGTACCTCCCGTAGAACTACTCCATTCCACCCAACCGGATAATCGCAGGTTGCCCTTCACGGGTTCGCCGTAAATATTGCCGCTAGGATCATAGATGCCCTGCAACTCGTCGATAGTAGGCAGGCGCCAGTCGGAGTTGCCAGCCAGTTGCAGATTCCTGCAATAATCTGTTGCCTGTTGCCAGTTCACGTCCTTGCCGTTATCTTTCTTCGCCCACATCAGACCGGTTGCGGGGTCGGTCCAGGTTGAGGGCCCGGTCGCGAACCAAACTCCGGCAACGGCGATTATAAGCAATGCTGCGGCTGCCAGCCACTTTATGGGAAGTTTCCGCGATGGGACGGGGACAGGCGACGGCTCGGAGTCCACCGGCTTAGGAGCAAGCGATGGCTCGGGAATCACCGGCTCGGAAACCACCGGCTCGGATTCCAATGGGATGGGAGCAGGCGGAGGAACGGGCGGAGGCGGCGGTTCGACAACGGTTGGGATGCGGGGCGCGGGAGAGGGTTGAGCGACAGTTGCGGCGCGGGCTTCGGAGGGAGCGAGTGCAAGCTTTTCCAGCAAGTCGGCCGCCGAGGGGAAACGCTGTTCGCGGTCCTTGGCGAGCAGGCGGAGCACCAAAGCATCGAGGCCGGGCCAGTTGGCCAATTCGGGGCGGAGAGTGCTGGGCGGCTTCGGCTGCTCGTGGAGGTGCTGGTACATCCAGCCTTCCATGTTGTGGGCGTGGAAGGGAGTCTGGCCGGTGAGCATCTCGTAGAGGACGCCGCCCAGGGCGTAGAGATCGGTACGTC